>Ga0209934_1000112_pt1 | contig 282434 bp, 225 predicted proteins | sample ThiBiot_750_plan_2_FD_183950 | JGI IMG/M metagenome (GOLD analysis project Ga0209934, IMG submission 183950) | Wastewater bioreactor microbial communities from Cape Town, South Africa - Thiocy_expt_750_plan (SPAdes) | ecosystem: Engineered > Bioreactor > Thiocyanate-remediating >...
ATGAGATTTCTCTCTCTTTTGAAGCGGTCTGGACGGGACTCGAACCCGCGACCCCATGCGTGACAGGCATGTATTCTAACCAGCTGAACTACCAGACCTCAACCCTTCTCCTCAGAAGGTGTGCAAATATAGCGTTTGTTTACGTATCTGCAAAGATTTTTTGAAAAAAAACTAATCTACTTGACCGTCTTTCATCTTCTCTGCATTCTCCGCAAACTGCAATGCATCGATAATACCTTGAATATCACCGTCCATAATTGCCGGTAAGTTGTACATCGTCATTCCAATACGGTGCTCCGTTACGCGACCTTGTGGGTAGTTATAGGTACGAATTTTTGCCGAACGGTCTCCAGTAGATACCAAAGTTTTTCTTTTTGCAGCGATGTCGCCGTTCTTTTTGTTCAACTCGAGCTCGTAAAGTTTGTTCCGCAACATCTCCATCGCTAACTCACGGTTGGCTAATTGAGAACGTTCTACTTGACAAACCACAACGATACCACTTGGTTTATGCGTCAACTGCACTTTTGTTTCAACCTTGTTGACGTTCTGTCCACCAGCACCACCTGAACGGGATGTCTGTAATTCAATATCACCCGGATTGATCTCAACATCGACATCTTCAGCTTCAGGAAGAACTGCAACAGATGCTGCAGAAGTATGTACACGACCTTGTGTCTCCGTATCCGGAACGCGTTGTACACGATGTACACCTGATTCGTATTTCAATTGTCCGTAAACGTCTTCACCGATGACTTTTAAGATCACCTCCTTATAACCGCCAGAAGTTCCTTCGGTAACGTCCATTACTTCGTTGCGCCAGCCTTTGGTTTCGAAATAACGTGTGTACATGCGGTAAAGGTCGCCAGCGAATAAGGCTGCTTCATCACCACCTGATCCACCACGAATTTCGATAATGGCATTTTTCGCATCTTCAGGATCCTTCGGAATCAACATTAAGCGAATTTCTTCTTCTTTTTCTTCTTTTGCTACGTATAAAAGATCCAATTCTTCTTTAGCCATCTCACGAAGTTCTTGATCCTTCTCGTTCATGATGATGTCCTTATTGGTATCAATATTACTCACCATATTTTTGTAAATATGGTACTGATCCACGATTTTGCCCAAATCTTTGTACTCTTTATTCAATTTGGCAAAACGTTTCATATCTTGCATGGTATCAGGGTTGCTCAATTCAGCTTCCACTTCTTCCCATCTTTCTTTTATCGCTTGTAATTTATCTAACATATATCAAAAATGCTTCTTCTAGGAATGTATGACCTAGATTACTATTGAGTGTACAAAAGTAAGGAAATTTTGTTGCTTTTAAACAACCTAGCCTGCTATTAATGAGAGGAAACTGCTTTTAGTCCCACGATGGAAGCAATCAGCGTGAAAATAAAGAATATGCGCCAAAAATCTGCAGGCTCCTTAAAGAAGATGATCCCCATTAAAACTGTGCCTACTGCACCTATTCCGGTCCAAACAGCATAAGCTGTGCCTAAGGGAAGTGTCTGTGTAGCTTTGATCAATAAGCCCATACTTGCAAATAAGAATACGACAAAGGCACCGTACCAGAGCCATTGCGCATTTCCGGTCGCATCTTTGGCTTTACCTAAGCAGGTCGTAAAGCCGATTTCACATAATCCACCCAATATTAAAAATACCCAGTTCATATCTTTTTTGATTTTTTGTTTCGATACAAAGATCCGGCTTTAGGGCGATAATAATTTTTACAAATGTTAAAAATTTGTGTGAATATTTGCGCGAATCCGGCTTAGGGTAACCTGACTGACACCGAGATAGGAGGCGATGTAACCAAGTTTGATCCGTTGAATATATTGAGGGTATTTTTGAAGTAACTCGGCATAGCGCTCTTGGGCAGTATTAAAGAGCTTGGACATGGTTCGTTGCTCGGCCTTGATAAATTCAAGTTCAGCCATCTTTCTTCCCCAGTTGGCAATGGCAATATCACTTTCGTAGAGATCAAAAAGTTGCTTTTGGTCTATCTGATAAACAACACTGTCCTCCAAAAGGTCTATATTTTCATAACCCGGGGTATCATGGACATAACTATTCATGGATATGAGCGTTCCACCGGGTGAAACGAAATCCAAGGTAATCTGACGGTTGGCCGTCTCGTAGTAAACGCGGGCTAATCCGGAAGCCAAAAAATAGAGATTTTTTTGAATTTTGTCCTGTTCGATCAGCAGGCTATTTCTTTTCGCTGTGATTTTCTTACTGACCTGCTCCAATTTTACAGCACTTTCAGGCGTTAGAAAGTGGTAACCGTTCAGGCAATCGGATAAAGAAATTAGGATTTGCTCGCCCATTTTTCCAAACGTAAAGTTTCACCATCCCATACTGCATAGGTATGGTAATTGATCCATTCCCCTAAATTTAGAATACGGCTATTGGAGTTGAGTTCAACATCATAGGGAAGATGTCTATGGCCAAAGATATAATAGTCGTGATGTTGGGTTGACTCCAGCTCCTTTGCATAGCCAATCAGCCATTCTTTGTCTTCACCCAAAAACTTTTCGTCCTCATTATTCGAAAGCCTACTATGTTTGGACCAGCGTGTCGCGATTCCGATTCCAAAATTTGGGTGCAACCGCGCAAATAACCATTGGCAGAGACGGCTCCGAAATACTTTCTTGAGTACCTTGTATTTGTAATCACCCGAACCTAATCCATCGCCGTGGTGAATATAAAAGTGTTTTCCGTTGAGTTTTAATTCCAGCTCATTGTCGATGATCTGAACATTTAATTCCTTTTTGAGGTAGTCAAACATCCACATATCGTGGTTTCCTTTAAATAAAGTAATGGGAATGCCGAGATCCGAAATTTCGGCTAATTTACCCAAAAAGCGGATATAGCCTTTCGGGACAACCGTGGCATATTCAAACCAGAAATCAAAAATATCACCAACAAGATAGAGCTGTGCAGCATCTGTTTTGATCTGGTCCAGCCACTGTATAATTTGCAGCTCCCTTTCCCGTGAACGTTCCAAGGGGTAAGATCCAAGATGAAAGTCGGAGGCAAAATAAATTTTTGTTCTTGTTGACATGTGGCCAAAACTAAAAAAAAATGGCGGCGAATACAAAATTCGCCGCCACAATATAATTTGCTATGATTTCGATAATTCGGTGATGAGCGCCTTTAGATATTCCGTGGCATCGGGATCAATGCGCTTCAAAGACTGCTGAAGTTGATCGGGATAAGCACTTTTTATCGCCATGATTGAACTTGCGATAACCATATAAGATTTGTCATTTACAGCGTTCAGAATTAGACTTTTGTATTTTTTATCTTTTGTCTGTGCGAGCTTTTGAATCGCAGAGGCGCGGATGACAGAGGCTTCGGATTTCTCTGCAAGTGTCAAGATTGTTTTTTCTGTTGATTTGCGAACCGTGGGATTGCTTAAATCGAGCCCTTGAATTGCTGTTGCAGCAAGATCCGCATCGGTATCCGCCAATGCTTTTGTTAAGATTTGCTGGCTGATGGTATTTGTCGGATTTTTTGAGGCGTATGCAATCGCACCGACGCGGTTAGCAAATGAAGGTGCATGCTCATATTGATACAGATAGTCGGCATCTGACTTATCGATTTGAATTTGACCAACGAGTGTTTTTTCGGGATCGACATCAATAAATTCAACAGCAGCAGGTAAAGGAATCATAAATTGGGCATTCCGCTTGTTGAGTTGAAAGGTCTGTCTGATCTTCCCATTTTTCGTATAGATATCGACGGCTAAGGGAAGCTGGAATGTCTGCACGGTTGAATCTTGAATTTGGGCTACATTCAGGATGATACTGTTCTCTCCGTTTCTTGTCGTGATTTTCAAAATTGGATGCCCGCCTTGGTAATACCATTGATTGAAGTACGGAGCCCAGTCTTTTCCGGTCACCTCTTCCATCGCTAGACGGAGTTGTTGCGGTTCGCCGGTTTTAAAGGAATTGTCTGTCAAGTATTTTTTCAACGATTGATAGAATGCTTCATCACCCATTTGTTCTTTTAAGGCATAGAGAATCAAAGAACCTTTTGCATAGCTGATATTATCAAACATATCTTCTTTATCATGATAATAATAACGGGCTAAAGTCGGACTTTTTCCATTTTTTGTCGATTTGAGATAAGACTGGAGTTTTTCAAATCTAGATTTATCGCCACGATCTTTACCACCATCGTGCTCACGCCAGATAACCTCGCCGAAAGTAGCGAAAGATTCATTCATGGTCAAATTGGACCAAGATTCTGCTGTTACCAAATCGCCAAACCACTGGTGAAACAGTTCATGGGCAATCGTTCCCTCCTGATTATCGTCCAACAATTCGCGTTTTGTCTTTTGTACATGTTCGCCATGTAGGGTTGCACTTGTATTTTCCATGGCGCCTGAGACATAATCGCGACAGACAATCTGTGCATACTTATTCCAAGGGTAAGGAACGCCTAGAGTCTTGCTGTAAAAATCCATCATGGCCGGTGTCTTTCCGAAGATATCTTTGGCATAGGGTGCATATTTCGGTTCAAGGTAGTAGTCAACGGGGATATTGTTGTATTTGTCCTGATAGATTTTAAAATCACCAACGGCCATCATAAATAGATATGGGGCATGTGGTAAATCCATTTTCCAGGTATCTGTACGTGTACCATCACTATTTTTCTGTTGATTGCTCAATGCACCGTTCGATAAACTGACGTAATTGTCAAGAACGGTCATGGAGATTTCAGCCGTCGTCTTTTGGTTGGGGCGATCAATTGTCGGGAACCAGGCTGATGATGCTTCAGTCTCGCCCTGTGTCCATATTTGACGAGGTTTGTTGGGTGTGCGTTCATCTGGATTGATAAAATAAAGCCCCTTAGCATCGTTGATTGCTGCACTGCCCCGCGCCTTCAATAAATTGGGCTTTGCGGTATAATCGAGGTATACTGTATATTGCTCCTTTGCAAGGTAATTCCGGTCGAGCTTAATCAGTAGAGAGTGATCATCATAGGTATATTTCAAGGGAATCATTTGTGTGCCATTGACCAAAGATACCTGTTTAATATCCATGCCTTTTGCGTCAAGGCGGAGGGAGTCTGTTGGGTAGAAATAGGGTTGTAAAGTGACCCATTCTTTGCCATTTAGAAATTGGTTTGTATAGTCAAAACGTACATCGAGTTTGGTGTGGACAAGATCGTTGATCTTGGTAGGGGTGGCTCGATATTGCTGATCTATAGGTAATTGTTGTGCTTCGCTTATTCCGATTTGAAGAATGGAAATCGACAAAGAAAGGTATATGACTTTTTTAAACATGGTTATAGTATTTTCAAGATTTAAATAAATCTAAAGAAATTTCGGTTGTGATAAAAATATACGCTGCAGAAATGTGTCTAATGCTACTATGAGCGGCCCATGTTTTGTTTATTTATTCGCTTTGATTTAGGTAGTTTGGATGCTAACGTAAAGGACAAGCGGGAAGTGATGAATCTAGGCTTTTTAGTTATTATTCGAGGAAGAGAAAAAACTGCCTGAGGTAGGTAAGAGGTCGATAAATTTGTTTATATTCAACTCAAATTGAATTTTCAAATGCTAAGTGAATAAAACTTAGATTGGTTGAAACAAGTATAAGGTTTTATGATAAATAAGAATTTTGGTCTTATCCTAATGATGATAGGTATGGCAGGTACAGCGACGACTGGTTATGGACAACAGTTGACATATCCGACGACAAATAAAGGAACCGTCGTGGATGAATTTTGGGGTGAAAAGATAGCCGATCCTTACCGCTGGTTGGAAGATGATCGTTCAGCTGAAACAAAAAGCTGGGTACAGGCAGAGAATAAAGTGACTTTTGACTACTTGAATGCTATTCCATTCCGTACAAAATTAAAAGATCAATTAACCGAAATATGGAATTATGAAAAAATAGGAACCCCGTTTAAGGAAGGCGAGTACACTTATTTTTTTAAGAATAATGGCTTGCAGCAACATGCTGTCCTCTACCGTAAACTGGGGGAGGGAGGAGCAGAAGAAGTTTTCTTGGACCCAAATACGTTCTCGAAAGATGGGTCGACTTCATTGGCCGATGTTTCGTTTTCAAAGGATGGGAGCTTAGTCGCCTATTCTATTTCTGAAGGGGGATCGGACTGGCGGAAAGTCATTGTACTGAATGCCAAAGATAAGGCGCCTGTGGGAGAGACATTAGTAGATGTCAAATTCTCTGGTATTGCTTGGAAAGGAAACGATGGTTTTTATTACTCGAATTACGATAAGCCAAAGGGATCTGAACTTTCTGAAAAAACAGACCAACATAAATTATACTACCATAAACTTAAAACAGCTCAGTCTACAGATAAATTGGTTTTTGGCGGTGCTGCAACACCGAGACGTTATGTCGGTGCTTCATTAACAGACGATCAACGTTACCTGATTATTTCCGCTGCAAATACGACAACAGGAAATGAACTTTATTATCAGGATCTCCAGCAACCGAATAGCAAGATTGTCTGCCTACAAGATCATTTTGATGCCAATACAGGTGTCGTTGACAATATTGGGGATAGTTTCTTATTGGAGACAAACTACAAGGCTGCCAACAACCGTTTGGTAAGAGTTGATTTGAAGAATCCTGCAAAGGAGAACTGGAAAGATGTTATTCCAGAGACTGAAAATGTGCTTTCGATCAGCACCGGAGGTGGTTATCTTTTTGCAAATTATTTGAAAGATGCGGTTTCAGTGGTGATTCAATATGATTATACCGGTAAAAAGATTCGGCAAATAGAATTGCCAGGTGTAGGCACAGCGAGTGGTTTTTCGGGCAAGAAAAAGGAAAAAGAAATTTATTTTGGTTTTTCAAATTACATTACGCCTTCTTCAAGTTATAAGTTTGACGTGAATTCTGGTCAGTCTGCACTTTATATCAAACCTAAGGTGAAGTTTGATTCCGATCAGTATGAATCGAAACAGGTTTTCTACACATCCAAAGATGGTACTAAGGTTCCGATGATTATTACGTACAAAAAGGGGATTGTCTTGAATGGGAAAAACCCGACGATTGTGTATGGTTATGGCGGCTTTAATATCAGCTTGACACCTGCCTTTAGTACTTCCGTTGCGGTGTGGTTGGCAAATGGCGGTGTTTATGCTGTTCCGAATTTACGTGGGGGCGGCGAATATGGTCAGAAATGGCATGATGGCGGCAGACAGTTCAATAAGTTGAATGTGTTTAATGATTTTATTGCCGCCGCACATTATCTTCAGGAGAATGGTTATACATCACCCGAGTACACCGCTTTATCGGGGGGATCCAATGGTGGTTTGCTCGTGGGCGCAACAATGACAATAGATCCCAAAGTAGCCAAGGTCGCACTTCCTGAGGTTGGTGTTTTGGACATGTTGCGTTATCATACCTTCACAGCCGGTGCAGGTTGGTCCTATGATTATGGTACAGTCAATGATAGCAAAGAAATGTTTGACTATCTGAAAGCATATTCTCCGGTGCACAATGTGAAAACTGGAGTTTGCTACCCAGCGACGATGGTCTTTACGGGAGATCATGATGATCGGGTGGTACCGGCGCACTCCTATAAGTTTGCTTCCGAACTACAGGCAAAACAAGCTTGTGATAATCCTGTATTGATTCGTATTGAGACAAAAGCTGGTCACGGTGCGGGAAGGTCAACAGAAGTCCTGATCAATAGTACAGTTGATAAATATGCTTTTGCCCTTTGGAATATGGGTATTAAAGAATTAAAATAAGCGGACAGCAGTCAAAGACTCAACATATTGTCTGTCTTGTTCTCCATAAAAAAGCCGCGATCAATAATTTGATTGCGGCTTTTTTTATTCATTGACTATTCGAATATCTTCTTATTGCCAGGTCTTTTCACCCTTTTTCATTTTCTGTAATGTTGCTACATATTCTTCTTTTTGAGTAGCATCGGTAATGAGTGAGATCGCTTTTTCTTGCGTTTTAATTGCTTTTTCTTTTTCTCCAAGGCGATATAATATGTTTGCAAAAGTGTCTAAATACATGGGTGCATCTTTTTCTTTTTCGTTGGATAATTTGCTCCATTCAGCTGCTGCTTTTAGGCACGCTGGGTCATTGCAGTTTTCAAAAATGGACCACGCCATGTTGTTTAGTTCTGCAGCGGTAATGGTTGAACCATATTTTGCAATGTATTTATTGAAGCTATCTCTTAAACCAGGGTAATTTTTGGTATAACCATAATAACGTGGTTGCATTTCGAGACTTGCTTTCTCTGTATTCACAGTCGGATATTTTTGCGCCAATTCTTTTTCTATGCTCGTAAAATCAACTGTTTCCTTTGCACGAATTTTGGTGTTTACTGCATTACTAACCAACAGTTGGGAGAGGAAGTCATTTGCTTTCACTTTTTCACTAACGGCATCAAATTTAGCAGGATTGTCTTTGATTAAATTAAAAGCCTTAGAATCGACAACATTCGCCGCTGAAAGTAATAAACTAACATTCTCCTTTGTAAAGATTTGATCCGTAGACAAGGACGCCAGTACGACTCCTTCCGCTTTTGCTTGTGTCTCTTGATCATAAGCTTCTTTGGCAGCTATAGCCATACTTTTGGCGATGTTTACATTTGTTGGGTCGGCATTGAATTTTGCCAATAGTGTTTCATATTGTGTATTTGGATCAAGTGATTTTTGTGCTTTCGCTATAAAATCGTCCGCTTCACCACCACCTACGATACGATGCACAAGGGTACCTTTTGAGTCAAAGATCAGAAAAGTTGGGTAGGCTCTAACTTTATATTCTTTGGCAAAACGATCGGCCTCTTCGTACCATGATTTTACATCTTCATTGTCATTCTTAGTTTTATCCATCTGAATTTTTGCATTGACAAATTTAGCATTGAAAAAATCGCCTACTTTGGCTTGTGGGAAGATGGTACTCGACATATATTTACAGGGGCCACACCAGGTTGTAAAACAGTCTACAAAAATGAATTTGTTTTCTTTAGCTGCTTTTTCTTTAATCTGACTCCAATTGAGCCCATGCTCAAATTTGACCCCTTCGCTCTGCGCAAATAGGAGGGTTGGAATTAGAAATAGCATTAAAATCAATTTTTTCATAATGTTGGTATTTTGGATTTTTAATTTAATCGTTCGTATTGGTCGGGATAGGTTTAGTTTTCCCAAGTTTTTATTCCTTTCATCATTTTGTCCAGTGTTTCTTGATAGATAGGACGATCGTCCTCACTGGCCATTTCGATCGCTTTGTTTTGCCACTTTATGGCTTTTTCTTTCTCTCCTTTCTTATAGAGCAGATTTGCATAGGTATCCAAAAATGCACTGCTTGGATCCTCAAGGATGGATTTCTTGCTCCAGCTTAACGCGGATTCAATACATGCAGTATCACTGCTATTATTAAAAATAGTCCAGGCAAAGGTATTTAATTGGTGTGGGGTAAAATCTTCTGACGAAAGGTAATCATTGATGGTATTCTTCATGGCGACGTAATTCTTCACCTGAAGGTAATAGTGTGCTTTTATTTTCTTGAACATCGGGATGAAATCGATGTCTGGATATTTTGCAGCGAGTTCATTCTGATAACTATCCCAGTTGGGTTCATGTTTGGCATCAATCTTAATCTGAAATAATTCGTTGACGACAACATTAGCCAGGGTGCGGTTGGCAATACCTGGTGACTCTAATAGAATATCGATTTTCTCTTTATTGTTGCGAATAAGATTAAAAGCTTTTGAATTGGTGAATTTGGCAGCTGCCAATAAAATATGGACATTTTCTTTTTTGAATAACTCATCCGTACCCAATGAATTCGCTAAGGTATTTTCTGCCTTTCGTGCAGTATTTTCATCGTAAGCGATATTTGCTGCTTTCAGCATCTGCTTGGCCGTATAAATATCTTGGGGTCTTTTCTCGAACTTTTTTAACAGCGTGTAATACTGTGTTTCGGGATTTAGTCCATCCATCACATGCCCAACAAATTCGGGAGCATCATTTGCACCGACAATCCGGTGTACCGCCTGCCCATCGGAATTAAAGATAAGAAATGTGGGAAAGGATTGAATATTGTATTCATTGGAAATAGCACGCGCATCAGCATACCACTTTTTGACATTGGCATTGTCGGACTCTGTCGAATCCATTTGCACTTTTACACTAATGAAGTTCTGATTGATTGGCTGCCCCACCTGCTCTAGGGGAAAGATCTCATTGCTCATATATTGGCATGGGCCACACCAGGTTGCAAATAGCTCTACGAAGATAAACTTGTTCTCAGCTTGTGCCCGTTCCTTTATCTGCTTCCAACTCAACCCTTCTACAAATTTCACTCCCTTAGTCTGGGCTTGAGCCAAATTCCCGAATAAAATTGTAAGGCATAACGCGATTATACTTCTCATACTCACTCAACAAAAGATTCATAATTATGTTTAAGTTATTAAATTAATCTGAAAACAAAAACACCTCTGATGTATTAATTTCAGAGGTGTTTTCGTGGACTGATAAATCGCTTATTTGATATTTATCTTCGATTTTAAATCTTTTGTTAGACCGTCTTTATGTAACATCAAAGAAGTTGTTTTATATCGTACAAATTCTTTTGATGCATATAAATAACCATGATAGTCATTTGTTGTACCCCAAGAGTTTTTAACGATGTAATACTCTTTTCCGTTTTGATCTTTTACAAGACCTACGATATGCATACCGTGGTCATCTGTAGTCTGCCAGTTGTCGAAAGCTTTTTGTCTTTCTTCCGGTGTTACTTTTAACTCTGGTTTAGGACCAACAAACATTGTTGACTTTTCTTGATCTGTCATTTCCTCGAAAGGTTTTTCTGGTACATAAGCTACACCGTTTTTCCAAGAGAAACCTTTTTCTGATACGTCAGTAGCCCAAGCTACCGTATAACCTTTTTGTAAAGCGTTGTCAATAATGTCCGTTAAATCGTTCATCTTAACATTATAGAAACGGTCGAATGACCAGTTGTCTGGAATCAACAATACGAATTGGCTGTAGTATGGGTGGTCAGTTACCGAAGCAATACCCACGTAATCATCCGGATTGATACCGATTACCTGATCTGCAAAGGTGCGCGGTGTATAGGATTTACCGTTATAGTCAAATTTCTCAGGTACTTCCCCAAGATAAGAATCCATCGCAGCGGTATAGGCTTTTTCCCAGTTTGGCGTTAACGTTTTACCCTTTACTACTGCTCCTAACATCGCATCCAACATATTGGTCATTTCACCAAAGTTGTTACGTGTAGTACCGTAGTGAAGACCTGTGTAAGCCGATTGCGGCATTGTACCATATTTACGGAAAGAGTTCAACACATCATGGAATTGACCACCTTCACCCAATGACAATCCGCCATGAAGGCGTACATACGTGCGTGCTTTATCTAAATACGTGTTGCGCGCGGTATAGATTTGTGAGATCTCCACTGGTTTTTTACCCATACGGATCATTTCTGACTCCAGGAAAGAGTTACCTGAATAAGACCAACAAGTACCAGATGAACCTTGGTTTTTGATGGATGTGTTACCAAGATTGATAACTTCAGTAAATGTAAATCCAGATTTGCTATTGTCATTTTGATTTGCTTTTAGCGCATTGATCAAATTGTCTTGTGCTTGTACTTGGAATGAAGCTGCGAAAAGTGAAGCAGCTAGTACAATCGTTTTATTCCAATTCATTGTTAGTATTTTGTTAATTTAGTGTGGTGCTAAATTAAATAAATAAAATTTAGTAAGGTAAATTCCTCTGTAAAATAATTGTTCTTAAAAATCTGCTGTTTTTCTGCAATCTTTTGCTGGAGAATAGGATATGCATAAAGCATAATATCACATAAAAATGGTCAGAAATTTCTTTCTGACCATGGTGTTCTGTATCGTTTGTAATTTCGCGCGGATTACCGGAGTTTCTCGCCGAATAATGACCGTCGGTACGCTTTCAATAGTCGTTTAATCAGTCGGTTCAGCTTTTTTCGGAAAAAGCAGCGAAGCAATGATACTCAATGCAAGTATGCCGACAATAACGATCAAAGAATGTGTTGTTGTAAAACCTACTTCGGCCAACCAATGATGCAGCAGCATCTTTAAACCAATGAAGACCAGCAAAAATGCTAAACCTACTTTGAGGTATTGGAATTTGTGGATGATATTGACCAAAAGGAAGAACATCGACCGCAATCCAAGTATTGCAAAAATATTGGAGAAAAATACAACATAGGGATCTTTGGTAACCGAGAAAATTGCAGGGATAGAATCCACAGCAAAAATCAAATCCGTAAATTCTATGACCAGCAGTACAAGAAATAGCGGTGTCATATATTTCACGCCGTTCTCTACATGGAAGAAGTGTCCACCATCTAATTTGGGGGTTACCTTAAAGTATCGGGAAGCAAATTTAACGACCGGGTGATTCTGTGGATCCACTTCTTCGTCCTGGTTACGGTTGATAAACATTTTGACCCCTGTAAAGACCAAGAAAGCACCAAAAACATAGAGGATCCAGCCGAATTTAGCAATAAGGGTTGCACCAAGGAAAATAAACAAGAAACGCATAATGATTGCGCCCAAAATTCCCCACACCAAAACTTTATGGTAATAGCGCTCCGGAATGCCAAAAGAAGTAAATAATAATACCATCACAAAGATATTATCTACGGATAGGGCATATTCCACAACGTAACCGGTGATATATTCCAGACCAAGGTTTTTGTTGTAGAGCTCGAGACTCGCCGCTAAATCACCGGGAATGATTTTAATATCGTGGTGGTGTTTGGTAATGATTTCTTGAAGGTGGTCCAAGTCATGGATATTGTGCAATTCAAATCCATAGTGACGGAGAAGCCAATAGAAACCCAAGGAGAATAAGACCCAGATGGCGCTCATGATGCTAGCCATCTTTAGGCTAACAGGTTTGTCGCCTTTGGAGAATAAGCCTAGATCTATTGCTAGCATAAGTGCAATAAAGATGAGGAATCCGCCAAAAAACATTAATTCGTGACTCATTTTATTTTTTTCTTTCTGTTGTATATTTTACCAGCTGCTCCAACCCCGATTTGTATTCACTGTCGGGAAAGTCTTCCAAGATCCGGAAAGCATCTTGTTGGTATTCCAGCATCTTATTTGTAGCGTATTCGAGCCCACCACTCTGGCGGACAAAGTCGATGACTTCAGCCACTTTGTGTGTGTCTTCATTATGGTTTTTAATCAAATTAATGATCCTTCGCTTTTCACTTGAAGTCACTTGATTCAAGGCATAGATTAACGGTAAGGTCATTTTCTTCTCTTTGATGTCATTGCCGAGTGGTTTGCCAACGTCATCTAAACCAAAGTCGAATAAATCGTCCTTGATTTGAAATGCAATTCCGATCTTTTCACCAAATTGATGGAGCTTATCGATTGTCTCCTGATCTGCATTCGAAGAAGCCGATCCACAGGCACAGCAAGAGGCAATCAGCGAGGCTGTTTTCTTTCGAATGACCTCAAAATAAATAGACTCTTCGATATCCAGTTTACGGGCCTTTTCGATTTGAAGCAATTCACCTTCGCTCATCTGATCAACAGCTTCCGATACAATTTTTAGTAAGTGATAATCCTGATGTTTTACAGAAAGGAGCAGGCCCCTTGACAGCAGAAAATCACCCACCAAAACAGCAATTTTATTTTTCCATAAAGCATTGATGGAAAAAAAACCTCTGCGTTCGTAGGAGTTGTCTACCACATCATCATGTACGAGTGATGCGGTATGCAGCAATTCTACGAGAGCAGCTCCTCTGTAGGTGGATTCATTGATTCCGTTGCATATCCCAGCAGAAAAGAACACAAACATGGGCCGCATTTGTTTGCCTTTACGTTTGATCAGGTATTGTGTAATGCGATCCAACAAGGGGACGGAGCTTTTCATTGAAGCTTTGAATTTTTTTTCAAAAGCCTCAAGTTCATGGGCAATAGGACGTTGGATCTCTCTTAATTTTGACATGAATTGGGGTGAAATACCAAAATAGTTAAAGCTTAAAGATAGTGATTTTGTTACAACTCTTCGACTGCTTTCTCAAGATTTTTGTACCATTCCTCACCATAGGTTCGGATGAGAGGATCCTTTAAAAATTTAAATACAGGGACCTGTAATTCTTTACCAAATGAGCATGCATCTTTACAGATATGCCAACGGTCATAGTGAAGTACGTCGAATTCGGGGTAATGTGTTGTCCTGATAGGATAGAGGTGACACGAAACGGGTTTTCGCCAATGCACCTCGCCAAGTTCGTAAGCTTTTTCGATAGCGCATTTTGTAATGCCATTTTCCCAGGTCACATAGGCACATTCTTTATTCCCATCAACACAAGTGGTCGTTAGATCGCCATCAATATCGACAACATACTTCCCTTGCTCTTCAATCGCTTCAATACCTTTCTCGGTCATATAGGGCTTTACTTTGGGATAAATCTCCTCCAATATAGCCTTTTCACTCTCCAATAAAGGTGCGCCTGAATCGCCTTCAATACAACAAATTCCTTTACATTTTGATAAATTACACACAAAGTCATTGTTGATTAGATCTTCGTGCACCAATACATTTCCTACTTCAATCATTCTAATTATTTTGAGTAGCTTGCTTTCTGTCCCAATTTGTATTTTAATCCACTGGCTTCGAGTAATTCCAGTGTTACCGAACCGATTAGAATATCTACATTGGCTTTGACCGGAATACGGTTGCCATCATTGGTTACCCACAGATAAAGTTTGCTATTTTTTTTAAAGATACGTCCTGGTTTAATCTCAGGACTGAATTTGAGACATTCTAAAGTGCCTAATTCCGTTTTTATTTTTTCTATTCCAATATATTGTATGCCTAAGGTGGCAATCTCATCATTCAAAAAATAAGTCAGCTTAAAAGATTCTCCTGGTTTAACAGTCGACAGATCTAGATTTCGGGCGAAATAATAGGAAGAAAGCAAGTCGAAAGTCTGATCTACCTTCGAATTGAAAGTCCCCTTGTTGCCTACAACACTATTTGTCTCCTGGTTGAAGCGCACCTTATCGTTCCGTCTATATCCTCCTTCACGAATGTTTTCCGTATAGTAATACGGTAAAAATGTCTTGCTGTTGATATACGAGTTGTATTCATTTCTCACCGTATATATGGCAAAGGCGCCAGCTGTTTTGCCGGCAGCGTATAGATGAAAGGAAGGGTTTCCGGCTCCATCCTTGGTATCCTCAACGGTTAATGTCCCTGTTGCGGCTGAAATAAAGCCATAACGGAGTTTATATTTTAATTTCTCGCCACCTTTAAATGCCGATTCTTTTAAATGCGGTAAATCTTGAGCGAAAGCAGTACTTACGATAACGGATAAGTAAAGGAGCAAAGTCGATATAAGTTTCATGTACGTAAGTTTACGAAATTTGTTTGAAAAAGAAATGTTAATTTCATTCAAATAAATTTAACTTTTGAAGTTAATGAGACCTTCATGGACGATGACTTATACTTATGTTAAGCTGAGTTATTTAGGCTGTGTCCGCTTAAATACGGGGACCGTAGAACAGGGTTCACCATACATAATACTCTTTGCTACCTTACTCAATTTTACCGTAAACTGCACAAAGGTAGACTCCGGAATAAAAATATCACCACAACCTTTCACAACCACACGTTGATCTCGAAATTGTTCCATGTCAATCTGTTCGATTGCCGCAGCATACTGCATACGCAACAACTCCTCTGAATCCCCAAAAATAACTGTCTTCGCATAGGGTTCCAATTTGTTGGCTAATAACATATAAGCCCAGGTCGGAACAATAGCATCGGCAGTACACGTAATTGCGACATGTTTACCTTCGTATTGCGACCAGTCGTGTGTCTTAATGAATTCTCGGAAATCCTTTTCTTTAAGAATCAAGCCATGGAAGAGATTATCCTTAATATCATAGACTACATTGTCTGCTTTAGGATGGTAGTTGGCCAGGTCAACTGTGACTAACCCACTTTGCGCAACTTTGTTGACAATATCTGTTTGAATATCCATATTTACATCAAAAAAAAAGCCGGACGATAATTCGTCCGGCTACAAATTTACTTAAAAATCTTTTAAAAGAATTTCACTCTATTGTCAATGATTTCAGCTTTGTCTTGTAAAGCGCGGAAAATAGATCCCCAAGCGCGTTGTGCTTTCGCTGCAAGCATTTGTTTCTTTTGTCCGTTGATATCCGAAATCGCGGCAGGATTGGTAAAACCATTTACTTGTACAACATATACACCGGTATTGCCTTCAATCGCTTTGGAAGGTTTGTTTGGCTGTAGCCCAAAAACAGTACCAACCACTTTGTTTTCTAATGCAACACCAGGAATAACTGGATTTGCGAAGACAACATTTTCAACGTGAATAGCTGCTTTACCAACTTTTTGTGCTACTTGATCAATAGAAGATGTACCTGCTAAAGCCTTGTCAAATTTATCTTTCAAGATTCTAGCTTTAACCATATTTCTTACCGCAGGTTCGATATCTTTCTTAACAGCATCCAAGGAAAGAGTTCCTTTAGGCTGTATGTCGACCAAGTTTGCTAAGATATAAGAGGTTTCAGTCTCGAAAACTTTATCTGAAATATCGCCTTTTTTAGCTTCGAAAGCCCATTTGATTAAATCACGTGGAGCTTCGGCGCCATCTAATACATTGTCCATCGCTGTTACGCGTGAGGCTGTTTTTGCTTCCAGACCAAGTTTTTTCGCTTCTTGAGCAAAGTTCTGTGCTGTAGCTGCAGATAAGAATGCTGTTGCTTTGCTATGTGCATTGTTCAACGTTTCTTTTCCGCTGTTGATGACTTTGTCAATGATAGCAACTTTTGCATATTTTGAACTTCCTGATTGTTTCTCAATTTTAATGACATGGACACCAAATTGCGATTTTACAACTTTGATATCGCCCGTTTTGCCTTCGAATACAGCTTTTTCAAATTCAGGAACCATTCGGCCTCTTGTGAAAGTACCTAGTTCACCACCATTTGTTTTGCTCTCCGGATCTTTGCTGAACTGAACTGCAAGCGCAGCAAAATTGTCTCCTTTTTGAATCAATCCTTTGATCGAATCTGCTTTTGCCAATGCTTTATCAACGCCACCTTCAGCAGCAGGGTCCAATAGGATGTGCGATGCTTTCACAGAGTCAGGACTGATAATCGTAGAAACAACTTTTGCAATTTCATACGCATTGTTGTTTAAGAAAGGTCCCACAGTTGTTCCGACCGCAACATTGAAGACAACGGAATCCAATGAAGGACTCAATTGTCCTTTTTTTACATAGGTGAATGGAAATTTGTTGTCGGAGTTGATCGAAGCGAACAATGAGTCATCCTTTGAAACAATTAAATCTTGTTTCAATTTATTGATGGTCTCTTTTACGGCCAATGAATCTTTTGCAAGAGGTTTTGCATCCACCATTACGTATTGGATCGCACGTGTTTCCTCTTGTGTTTTGAACATACTTTTATGCTCATTATAATATTCTTGGTAATCTGCATCAGTCAATTTGGCATCAGCATCCTTAACAGAAGCGTAATCCAAAAGAATGTATTTGAAGTCTGCTAGTTTATTACGCTCTTGGTATTCTTCGTTTGCTTCCAAAGAAGTAACATATACGCTATTAGAAAGCAATTCGCCATATTTGCTGCTTAAACGCTCATCTCTAACGCCTTTCAGTAGTTCCTCCCATTGTTCAGCCACTTGTTGGTTACCTGATGTGTTCATTTGGGTGATAAAAGCACGCAGTTGACTCGGGTCAAATTGTCCTGTTTGTGGGTTGGTAAACGCTTGAACGATTTGAGGTGAAGGGTTGTTACCTTGCACTAAATCATTTAATTCGTCTTTACCGACAGTCAAACCGATTTTTTCAATTTCCTTTTTCAAGATTTCTCTTGATAAAAATTGATTCCATACTTGTTGAACAGCGTAGGTCCGCATTTGAGGGGTCACTGCACCGCCCATTTGTTGTTTGAACATTTCCTCTGTTTGTTCAACTTGCTTACTGAACTCAGGATATTCAATTTCAGTTCCGTTGACTTCCCCTACACGATTTTGATGTCTCGCCCAAAAAGGAGCTCCCCCTCGAACGACATCGCCTAGTAAAAATGCTAAAATTGCGATAGCCATAGCTGCGGTCAAGATGACACCAGCTTTGTTACGCAAAAAGCCCATTAATCCCATAGTCTGCTTATTGTGTTTATATTGTGTAAATACTTGTATTTCGTTAATTTATGCATAGCATAGCAAAATGCGGTGCAAGATACAATTTTTATAAAAAAAAACGGAATATTTTCCTGAATGTAACAAAACAAATTTGAAAACTATTTGTATAAAGTGGAGTTTTTTGTGCTCTTTTAGTTCAAATGATTCGTTTTGAACAACTTAATCGTATAAATAAACTGCCTGGAGGTATTGTCTCGGATCTATACCTGCTGTTAAGCTAAACCTGAATCTGGTTTATGGCCTGTAAATAGTTATTTACCTAAGGAAGGGAAAAGACTGTTGTTGGTGATCACCGTATAACCAGTTGCATTGGCTATATTGACGTGTTTAAAATCCTTGTCCGAAGTAAATGATGAACCTTGTAAGTTACCGCGATTATCCCGAAAGAATGCCGTAATGGGAACATGATTATAAAAGGTCATGTTGCTGTTGCTATCGGCTTTACTTTCGTCATAGATGATCTCTTCTGTTTTGATGACAGAACCGTCAGCCATAGTAACCACCACATTTTTGGTAAATACGGTGGTCTTTTCTTTTTCCCGCCGAATAGCATGGTCGGAAGTAATTCGCTGAGTTTCCTTTAAATTGTCGTCGTAAAAGATGATTTTTATGCTTTTTGGAAATTCGTATACTTCGGTGCTATCGTGTTTGATACGCATTTCAGGGGCTGTGAGATTCGCTTTTACCCGTGTGGAATCGCTATAAATAATATCGACATGACGCGAAATGTCGACCGCCTCTTCCTTTTTCATATTGGCAATGCGGTCTACCTCTTTTAGATCCGGTTCGCAAGAGGTCAATGAGAGCGCCCCTAGTAAAAATAAGAATACTAGGGGCGATATATTTTGGAATATGGATGAAGCAAATGTCTTGCGTACCATCGTATTAATTAATCTAAAGGCGGTTTTCTAAACCAGCGGTCATTGAGGGTAAAGCCGATATTAAAGTTAATATAGCGTTCACGTAGGAGACTGTTGCTGATTTTGCCCATTTGGCCAAATTCTGCAGAGAAGTTTATTTTAGAGAAAGCTCCTGAAAATTGATTTCTTGCCAACGGCAGTCCCACACCTACAGTAACCGCCATATCGTTGATATTCTGGTCGCTTAAGAAATATTGTGTTTTATTATACCTGAAACCAACTCTATAGTCTACTTGGTTCAGATATTTAAGCGAAGTAACATCTGGTGTAATCTGACCACCAATCGCTACGCCATAATTCTTCCGTAGTTCGTTTTCACCCGCTCTGGTCTGAAATCTTGACCAATCGGCATATTTAAAATCGGCCCCGATTAACCATCGGTTGTTACGTGCAAGGGTAATACCTACATTATGTCGCAACGGAAGCGTCAAATGCCTGCTGCTACGGTCCGAAACATAGGTGCTATCCAACGGGATATTTTGGTTGTCTGGATCCGTTGAAGGTGTAACCCGTGTATTAAAAATTGTTGCTCTTTCTTTGATATCATTATTGAGCGACCCTGAATAACCAACGATCAACGAGTATTCTCTATTTAAAGGTTGTTCGTATTGCAGACCATAATCAAAGATAATCCCTTGGATTTCGCGCTTATTTTGTTGTTGTGTATTTAATGCTCCGGATGAAGGCAAAAACTCTACACGGCTATAATCATTTAGGGTTCCAAATAGATAAGACATATTGGCACCAATACTCAGACCTTTTACAATGCGTACCCCCCAACCTGCATAGGCTTTAGTTAAACCACCTTCGCCCGTGAAAACTTTCGTATAGGGATCAGAATTGACTGTTCCCGTTGAAGATGTCCGATAGCCTATATCTGAATAGGGAAGAATACCCAAGCTGATACCACCAAATCGTTTCATTGGGAATGTCATGGTGATGTGGCTAAAGGCAAAGTCAGCGGTATTATCCGATCTTGTTGTCGAATTTAACTGCGTGTAGTTCCCGTATAAACCAGCATCAAAGGTCGTAAACTGTGTAGCAGAATAAGATGCAGGGTTGCTTGGGTTGGTATTATACACGCCATTGATTCTCCGGACAGCGGTATTGACACCTCCCATCCCTCTATATTGTGGCAATAAATCTTCACGCATCTGACCAAGTCCAAATTGAGAATAAGGTGATGCGGATGTCGTTTTTTGTGCAAATGCGGTAGTAGAACTAGCTAAAATTCCACCTGCTAACAACAGTTGGAGTGATTTATTTCTTAGAGAGCTTGTAAAGCGTTTCTGCATGGTCAATCTATAAAATTGAGAAACTAATGTTTATTTAGTTTTAGTGAAATTTTCGAGTTATCTGACTCTTATATTAAATGTTCTTTGCTTTTAATCGCATACAAAACTATTCAATTTTTGCGAGCTTGTTAAGCCGATTTTGTTAAAAAAGGTTAAACACTTATTGTACAGTCGTTTAGAAAAACTGAAAGTAGATTATGGTCAGTGTTATGATGGCATATACAACTTCAAAAAACCATTTCTTTTTGGCATAAGTGAAATAATAAGCCATATAAATAGCGATGGAGGGGGCACAAAGTAAAAAATGGGCCTCCGTTAGTTTTTTATTCCAGTAAAAAGAAACTATCGCAAGGCATAACATAAAAAACAACAGTTGAAATGACTTGCGAATATGCACGACACTTTTGAAAAAATTGTCTTTCAATACCAAGAGGAAGAGTATTAACGTAAAGATTACTGGGACGAGTACCAGATAATCGACTAACTGAATGCGAATAGCAGTAGGGAATTTGTAGGTAAACGGTAGCCAAATGGTATAAAACTGCTCCATTTTACCCATCCAAAGGTAGATAACCGCTAAGATGAAATAGACCGTTGCTAGGCCAAGTAAAGGTGTGATCCACTCGCGCCAGTTGAATGGCCTAAAAATGAGTAGGCCTATCCATAGTAAGGCGAACATACTCAGAAAAGGGAAGTAGATCAGACTTCCTATACCTACAATCATACCGAGATCAAACATTTCGGCTTTAACATCTGTCTGCCGATAGAGGGAGAGCAATTTGCTTAACATCCATATCGAAATGAAATTACAGATCAGTGTGGGTGAAAGTACCAAAAATGGTAAAAACAGGCTGGCCAGTGTCATGTACATCAAAGCAACCAAGAAACTGGGTTTACCCAGCAGGTTAAAATGGCTTGTGATGCGATTGAGTATCGTTGCCTGAGAAATCGTCAGGATCAGTGTGATAAAAACATTGGTCGAAGGAGAGAAGTTGATTAAGTTATTTTCTCCCAAAAGATTCCCCAAGGCAGGCTCAAAGATTACAGAATCAAGTTTGTCCGGAAGGTGAAGAAATATGCCTAAGCATAAAACAAAACCCACGATGGATAGAAATAAAATATTGATGGGTGAATAATTTCTAAACTGACTTATAATCATCGTATGCAATCAATAAAATGCTATTTATTCTTTTTTTCCAATTTGCTGATACGGCGATCGAGCAAGAAAAGGAAGAAAGCCAAACCTAGAAAAATGACCAACATGACCAATACAACAACGTAGATCTTACCTTCGCTACGTAATCCAGTCGCCATCTCAACATCATCCTGTGCAAATGTGCTCAAAGTTGATAAGAGTAGTAAGGCGATTGACAATGTTATTTTTTTCATTTGTTTAAAATATTATTCGTGTCGTTTTCATTGTTATGTATGATTCGATACACGCTATTTGATTTATGTAATATTCTGTTTTTTACTGATTGGGATTTACCGGATTTCTTTATTTTAGAAATAAAGTACGGTATTAGCCGTTCAATATTATGCGTTCAAGTCTTTCTTTTCGAGCAGGCGTACTCTATAGCGAAGTGAACAAATCCAAGCTGCAATCATTGGCCAGCCGATCATCGCGGCATAAAATGTAGGGCGTAGCTCGCTGCTCATTTTTAAATCGCCAAAGGCTGCGTTTCCTCCACTTCCAGGGTGAAGAGAGTCTGTCATCTTTGGCAGAATATAAAGTAACACGATGATAATCGGAAATGCAAAGATATTGTACACAGCCGATATTTTGGCTCTTTTTTGTTCTTCTTCCAGCGCATTGCGGAGCACCAAATAGGCTAGATACATCAGTGTTGCTATGGCAGAGCCATTAAGCTTCGGGTCGTTTGGCCAAGGTTCTCCCCAGGTGATGTTTGCCCAAAGCATACCTGTTGCAAGTCCAAGAAAACAAAATGTTATTCCGGTATTAACGGCTTCAATGGCCATTAAATCATACTCCTGTTTGCCCGTATTGAGGTATTTGATACTATAAATAACAGAAACCAGGTACATAACGAACATAGCCGACCACATTGGGACATGAAAATAAACGTTGCGTATGCTTTCGTGAAGGATGAATAGGCGGGGAACAGGTCCCAAAAGACCATTGATAATGACCGCACAGATAATCATTACCGCTAATATTTTCCACCATTTTTTTCTCATGGATAAATTGAATTTAGTTTGTTCTCAATTCTGACACTTAATCTCGCCAAAGGTACGGAAATAACAATAAAGAAATAGTGATGGTGATTACATTAATTGCAAGTAATACGATTATTTCTTTGCTGCTGGAAGCCCTTTCCAGGCCTTCTATTGCATTGCGGGATAGCTTGATTAATACGATTAACAGTGGGATAATGGCAGGGAAACTCAAGATGGCCATTAAGGTGCTGTTGTTGCCTGCTTTGGAGCTGATCCCGGAGATCATGGTAAAGACTGTGGCGAAACTGATGCTGCCTAAGATGACCGAAATGAAGTACAGTGTTGGATCACCGACAGGGTTTCTGAATATCGTCGAATAGACAAAATATGCAATGATCGCCAGCAGGGTCATCATCATCATATTGTAAATGACTTTCGCTAAAATGATCGCTCTGGGATCAACCAGTGAATAGTAGTAAAGTTGCCGGTTTGGGTTTTCTTGGACGAAGCTTTTGTTGATTGCATTGATCGAAGCGAAGAGCATAATGATCCAAAATAATGCATTCCATGTAGCCGTATCAACTGATTTGAACGCTTGATAGCAGACGAAAACAGTTGATACGACATATAGTAGAATTCCGTTAATAGCATATTTTGAACGCCATTCCAGAATGATGTCTTTAAGAATTAAAGTTTTTACCTGTTGCAGCAAAGTCATATGCAGCAAAGATACAAATGTATTTTGACCACGGGAGTGACCAAAACCATCAATTCTTAAAAAAGCTGTTTTTTTACTTATGCGTTAGAAATTTTGGATTTTGCAGCATCAGTTGTATTGTCGATTTTGCTTGCCAAATTTTGAGCGGCATTGTTAGCGTGGTCCAAAACTTCTCTGCCGGCTTCTTTTGCTTTGTTTTTCAGTGCATCTGCATCATCCGATGCTTTGCTGAAAGCTGCTTGTGCTTTTGATTTCAAATTGTCTAATTCAGCCGAAGCTCTGTTCGCTAGTTTTTGTGCCTTTTTAGCTTCTTTTTTTGAAAGATCTTTCAATGACTTAGTTAAGCTTTTAATGCCGTCATTTGCACGATCTAATTGTTTTTTCCCATCATCAGTTCCTAAAAGATACCATGCAGCAGCTCCCGCAGCTAATCCTACCAAAGCAAATGCCACTAATCCATTTTTGCTATTTTTCATAATTCTTCTATTTTGTTATATATTCAAATGATAATCAAGTATGATACCAAATGAACAATCCCAGGGTGAATTTGTTTAAAAAGAATCAATAATTAACAAAATTTTACATATCAATTTTCTGCTGCTTTGATTGCAGATTATAGAGGTGCTGATAAAGACCGCTTTCTTTTTGGAGCAGTTCAAAGTGCGTACCGCTCTCAGACACGATTCCATTTTCGACAACGATAATTTTATCGGCATCAATAATGGTCGATAGTCGGTGTGCAATAATGATCGAGGTGCGTCCACGCATTAATTCTTCCAACGCCTCCTGCACTTGTCTTTCTGATTCTGAGTCTAGGGAAGAAGTGGCTTCGTCCAAGATAAGGATTGCAGGATCTTTTAATAGTGCACGCGCAATGGCAATCCGTTGGCGCTGACCACCAGAGAGTTTAACGCCACGTTCACCAACTAAGGTGTCATAGCTTTCGGGGAAATTTAATATAAATTGATGTGCGTTGGCACGTTTTGCAGCCGCTATTATTTCATCTTCCGTGGCATCGAGCTTACCATAGGCTATATTTTCACGTATTGTTCCGCCAAACAGCAAAACATCTTGCGGCACGATAGCGACCTGGTTGCGGATATCGCAAAGTTCAAAATCGGATGCCGGTTTGTCATCGTAATATACTTCCCCTTTATTGGCTGTGTAGAATTGAAGAATCAATGAAGCTATTGTTGATTTTCCGGTTCCACTCGGTCCAACGATGGCTATTTTATCGCCAGCATTGGCTGTAAAGTTGATGTCTTTCAGAATTTCAATATCGGGGCGGCTTGGATAGGCAAAGGAAACATGATTGAAGCTTAGTTTTCCGGTCATGGTCTTGTGCACTTCCTTGCAAGTTGGTTTTACATTGAGGTGTTCTTGGGGCTCATCTAAAATTTCCAAGATCCGCTCACTTGCACCCAAAGAGCGTTGGATATTGGCATAGAGCTCGGGGAAACTGCCCATGGAGCCTGCAACAAACATCGAATACAAGATATAAGTAGTCAGGTCGCCTACAGTCATTTCATGGATAGAAACCAATGCTGCGCCGTACCAGATGACAGCAATCACCGCACCGAAAATACAGAAAATAATAAAAGAGGCAAATGCACCACGGAAAGTAGCTCCTTTGACTGCCAACTTTACCACTGAATCCATTTGATTGCTGTAGCGATTAAACTCGAAGTACTCATTCACAAAGGCTTTTACGTTGCTTATCCCCAATAATGTTTCTTGAACGATACTATTTGACTCGGCCATTTTATCCTGTGCCTGTCTGGACAATTCGCGGATGAATTTTCCGAAAATAATGGCCGCTACAACGATAATCGGTAAAATACAAAGGTTCATGAGGGCAAGTTTGGGCGATACCCAAACCAAAAGGAACACACCGAAACAAAGACTAATCAACTGTCTTAAGATTTCAGCCAAAGTTGTTGTTAACGTATCCTGGATCTGTGAAAGGTCTGCAGACAGGCGGCTGTTTAATTCCCCAACACGACGATTGGCGAAAAATTCAATTGGCAAAGAAATCAGCTTAAGATAAGTATCCTTGCGTAACGCGGATAGCGTACGTTCGGCAATCTCAACAAAAATTCGGATACGAAAAAAAGAAACGACTGACAGAAAAGACAGAATAATAAAGGCAATTCCACCAATATAATAAACATGTGGTGCAAGCCATGGATAAGTTTGCTTGCCTTGCGCGGCATCAATCATGGCACCAAGCAAAGCCGGAAAGGCGAGCATGGCCAAACTGGATAATACCAAGAAAAACATGCCGACCCCAAATTTAAAACGATAAGGTTTTAAATAGGTCATCAATTTAGATGCTCTCAATAGGAGCTCTTTATTCAATTTTGGTTTTGGTAGATCTTCTTCTTGTTTGTTACCGCTGTTGAATCCTCTTGCCATATCCGCTACTTCAAATTTTGTTGCGAGGACAAATGTAAAGAGATTAAAAATATTTTGCTATCATACTTTAGTCAATTTTTTGAACTAAACCGTACTTTTTCTGATTTAAAACGGCTGTTTTAAGTGGCTTGTACTTGTGCAAATGCTTGTTGCTGCTGCTTTATCCTAAATTTTGTTGTTTCGAAGCTGTTAGTTGCGCGTTAAATTTATACAGTAAATATCCTAATACGGCGATAACAAGTAAAGCGATATAGAGCAGAATATTGCCTATACCTCCGTTGCCTGATGTTTTGTCAATCTGTGCCCGCAGTTTCTCGTTCTCTTTTTGAAGCTTACTTATGGTGCCGATATAGGCTGATACCTGCTTGTCGTAATCTGTTGCCAATTGTTGGAATTTATCCTTCTCAAAATCTTTGATTTTCAATAGTTTTTGAGTCTCTAAGAAAATGTTATTGTCGGTGATAACAATATCTTTAAGGATATCAATGCTCTTTTGCATGTCACCTTTTGATTTGAAAAGGCCAAAAAGCCCTGTTTTTTTAGTGAGGCTCGTGTCATAGGCGCCGAATTTCTGTTGACGGGCATCGAGTAGGTCATTTACACGGCTTCGTTGGACCTCAAAAGAGCTGGAGTCTGGGTTGTTTTGCGACTTGGCCTGTCCAAAGAAGCAAAATAGAACGGCGATTGGAAGTAGGAATTTTAAGAATTTCATCATGTATTTGGACGATCTATTTAATCAAATGTCTAGTTTAAACTAACGTTGATGGTAAAATTTTATTTTGCCACGAAGCTACAACTACAATTTTAGCCTTGTGGTCTGTTTGACCAAGGATAAAAAAATGGAGCGAAAGCACGACAAATGAATTTATGAAATTAATCTTTAAATTCTATACGAATAACATTGGAATCGTCATCATGAAGTCCGAGTAGCTGGCTGGCATTACCTTTATTGATGGCGATTTCAAGGTAGTTGGAAATACCGAATAAACAAAGTTTCTCTCCTTCTCCGACTTCATTGTAATGCCAGGAAAGATTGGTAATGGTTTCATTACGTTTAAAATAGAGGACAAAATGACGTCCTTTCTGAACTTTATTGAATAGATCTTTCGAGATATTGGTAATGGCGTTGCCGAATGCATCAACATAAATGACATTGCCTCGGATCATGTCTTTATCAAAGATAGGCTGCAAAGTTACTTTTTCGATGAGCTGTTGCATTGAAGTACCGATTTCTTTCAGCTTGCCCCCCTTAGCAATATGACAGGCGGATTTAGAAAGAATATCTGCGAGCGGAAAGTGAAGGTACCGGAGGTCCTGCATTAAGTTGAGCTCATACAGTTCCTGGGGTTCATTGCCATTCAACAATAAGCTGAAAATACCGTTGTCGGCCCCGACGAAATAATGATCGTTGTATTTCATGCCGATATATTTCGACTCCTCATGAAACAGGGTGTTAATTCCGATAATATGTACGGTTCCTTTAGGGAAATAATGATAAGCATTGCCTAATACAAAGGCCGCCCGAGGGATATTGAATGCTGGAATTTCATGGGTAATATCAACAATATTGGCACCGGACAACTGCGATAAAAGACTACCTTTTAACGCGGCTTGATAAAAATCTTTGTGTCCTAAGTCTGTTGTTAATGTAATTACTGCCATTATAATCTAAATCCTAGATCGAATTGCTGTCGAATTCCCTTAAATATACCCTTAAATTTATCTAAATAGTGGACAAAATTACTATTTATCAGATGATTTATAAAGTTAATTGGATAACTTATTTTGAATCTGTCTTTTTTCGATTGATATACACAAACATAGCGAAGATTTTATGCATAACGAAATCTTTGTGCCCCTTTGTCGGCTGTCTCCATAAGCTTATAAATCATCGTCGTTTGTACGCCGTATCTTCTTGGTTGTTTCGTTAGAATACGTTAATTTTGAATAGTATTATACAGGAACGATATTGTGTAATGGCTACAATCTAATTAATTCTAAATAGGATAAAATTTGAACGAATTACTAATTGCATTAGATGGTCTGAATTTGCCCATATTATGGGGAGCAGACAATGAGCACTTCGATTATTTGAAGAAGCAATTCCCAAAACTGCGGATTGTAGCTCGCGGGAGTGAAATGAAGGTGTTGGGAGACGCGAAGGAATTAGACCTGTTTGAGCAATCGTTTAAGGAAGTCATGGCTCATCTGGAGAAATTTAACAACATTACTTTATTGGATTTTGAAAATCTCCTTGGAGCAAGTGCAGGTTCTTCTATTCAGCAGGAAAAAGGACTTGCGGCCAAACATGCAGCCTTTGGATCCGAACCGATCGTGTATGGACCTAATGGCCTTATTGTACGTGCACGTACGGCCAACCAACGGAAGATGGTGGATAGTATTTCGAAAAATGACATCTTATTTGCTATCGGACCGGCGGGTACAGGAAAGACCTATACGGCGGTTGCATTAGCTGTTCGGGCACTTCGAAATAAAGAAATCAAAAGGATCATTCTAACGAGACCAGCCGTCGAGGCCGGCGAAAATCTCGGTTTTTTACCGGGCGACTTAAAGGAGAAGGTAGACCCCTATTTGAGACCGCTCTACGATGCATTGGACGATATGATTCCAGCAGAAAAGCTAAAAGGTTACCTGGAAAATCGGACCATTGAAGTTGCACCTCTAGCGTTTATGCGTGGACGAACATTGGACAACTGCTTTGTGATTCTGGACGAAGCTCAGAATGCAACGGATATGCAGCTGAAGATGTTTTTGACACGTATGGGGCCAACGGCAAAATTTATCGTTACCGGTGATATGACACAGGTAGATTTACCGAAAAAAAATCAATCTGGATTGTCTACTTCAATTCGCCTATTGGAGAATATCGAAGGAATAGACATTATCCACCTCAGCGGTGGAGATGTGGTTCGCCATAAATTGGTTCGCCGCATCCTCGAAGCGTATGGCGATATTTAATCGGTCTATGCTGCAAACGTATGATTTGGGATATCCCAGTTTGGCATGGGTACGAAAGGTGCCGACTGATATAGTTCAAATAGCCTAATTAAAAGGCAAATCGAGTACAGCGAGCTCTTAAATAAATGCGCTGCATTTATGAATGCCATTGAACGCAGTCATAAATGAACAATTACTTACATTTGAATTTTACGTTGAACATGAATGCTATAAAAGAAACAAATTTCAATTTCGAAAATCAAACTGCTTTTTACAGGGGAAAAGTACGTGACGTGTATACGATTGCCGATACGTATTTGGCGATGGTTGCCTCAGATCGTATTTCGGCATTTGATGTGGTACTTCCACGTCCTATTCCTTATAAAGGGCAGGTGTTGAATCAAATTGCAGCCAAATTTTTAAAGGCTACGGCTGATATTATTCCAAATTGGGTCGTGTCTGTGCCGGACCCCAGTGTAACTATCGGTCAGCTATGCGAGCCGTTTAAAGTGGAAATGGTTATTCGGGGCTACTTGTCAGGACACGCTTGGCGTGAATATGCTGCTGGCAAACGTGAAGTATGTGGTGAGGCATTGCCAGAAGGACTGAAAGAAAATGACAAATTGCCTGAGCCAATTATTACACCGACAACAAAGGCTGCTGTTGGACATGATGAAGATATTTCACGTGCCGATATCTTGAAAAAAGGCATCGTAAGCGAAGAAGATTATGTTCAATTGGAGCAATATACCAAAGCGTTGTTTCAAAGGGGTACCGAAATTGCCGCGCAAAGAGGGCTTATTTTGGTGGATACAAAATATGAGTTTGGAAAAAAAGATGGGAAAATTGTGCTGATCGACGAAATTCATACACCAGATTCTTCCCGTTATTTTTATGCGGAAGGTTATCAGGAACGTCAGGAAAAAAGGGAGGCACAAAAGCAATTGTCGAAGGAGTTTGTTCGCAAATGGTTAATTGAAAACGGCTTCCAAGGGAAAGACGGTCAGGTTGTTCCGGAGATGACGGATGAGATTGTCGCTTCCATTTCTGAACGTTATATTGAGCTTTACGAGCATATCGTCGGAGAGAAGTTTGTGTATCCAGATCAGGAAAACGTACTGGAACGTGTGGAAAGAAATGTGGCAAAGGCCTTGAAAACGCTAAATTATTAGTACATTGTATCCTCAAACAAAGGAGATAGACTAATGAAGTATACCATTGATAAGCACGATCGCTATATTGTCATAGAACCTCATGTCGATGTGATTGACGCGGATAATGCCGCTAAACTCAAAGGGGAGTTTTTGTTGCGGAATACGATTGGACAACGGAATATCGTTTTGGATATGATCCACGTTAAGCAAACGGACGAGGTCGGTATCCGTTTAGGTGTGCTTGCCCATCGTTTATGTCAGTCTGTTGGGGGCATATTTATTTTGGTTAATCTTTGTCCAACGTTAATGGATATGGTTCGTGTGTCGCATTTGGATAAATCGCTTAAAATAGCACCATCTTTAAAGGTGGCGGAAGATTTAATCTTTGCACACGAATTGGAATCTGAGTATCGGGGGGTAATCGAGGATTAATATGAAGTTTGAAGTTCTGATATTAGGAAATAGCTCGGCCACACCGATGTTTGATCGTCATCCGACTAGCCAAGTGTTGAACTTTAATGAGCAATTGTTTTTGATCGACTGTGGAGAAGGTACACAAATGCAACTTAGCCGATACGGCATCAAAAGCAATCGTTTAGGACATATATTTATTAGCCATCTGCATGGGGATCATTATTTGGGTTTGGTGGGGCTGCTTTCATCGATGCACCTTGTCGGCCGAAAAAGTGATCTCCATTTGTATGGGCCACCTGCGTTAAAGGAAATTTTAGACGTGCAATTTTTGCATTCCGAGACTATTTTACGCTATAATCTTGTTTTTCATCCGATTTCACCCGAACAGCCGGGGGTCATTTTTGAAAACAGAACATTAAAAGTAAGCACTTTTCCATTAAAGCATCGTATTGCCTGTACAGGCTTTCGTTTTGATGAGGGGCCCCGTGCACGAACATTGCTTGGCGATGTCGTACAGGAACTGAATATACCCACCGCTTATTTTCCGATGATCAAAAAAGGATTTGATTACGTCGATGAAAGTGGTAAAGTATATACTGCAGATGACCTGAGCCTTCCTGCTCCCTTATCGCGCAGTTATGTGTATTGTTCGGATACCGTACGGACGCCGGAATACCTGCCTTATGTGCAAAAGGCTAATCTGATGTATCATGAGTCCACATTCTTGCACGATATGGTCGACCGCGCAAAAGAGACATTTCACACCACAGCGCTGGAGGCTGGAGAGATCGCCCAGGAAACTCATGCAAAGAAGTTGCTATTGGGTCATTATTCAGCGCGGTACAGAGATTTAAATCCCCTATTGGAAGAAGCGAGAACTGTATTCCCAAATACGGAACTCTCTGTGGAAGGTCGGTGGTTTTCCGTTTAATTTTTTTGAATTTTCTCTGATATCCCAACGATAAACGGGTTAACACCTATGAATAATTGCTTATTATATTGCATATGATGAACAATTTATCTAAGTTTACGGCTCTAATTTTTTTATAATGGATAATCCATTCAACTTAAACAACCTACTACGGGAAAATATTAAGAAGCTCGTACCTTATTCATCCGCAAGAGATGAATTTAAAGGGGAGGCATCCATATTAATTGATGCCAATGAAAATCCTTTTGGATCCCCCTTAAACCATGATTACAACCGATATCCAGACCCTCTCCAACATCAAGTTAAAGCAAAACTTTCTAAAATAAAAGGTGTACCATCAGAGAATATCTTTTTGGGAAATGGAAGTGATGAAGCTATTGATATTTTATACCGTGCATTTTGTACCCCTGGTGTTGACAATGTCATATTAGTTCCGCCAACCTACGGGATGTATGAAGTCTCGGCGAACATCAATGATGTTGCTTTCAAAAAGGTAAACCTTACTGCTGATTACCAGCTGGATTTGGATGGTATTGCCAATGCAATAGACGCACATACTAAACTGATTTTTATCTGTTCTCCGAATAATCCAACCGGAAATTCAATCCGTCGTCAGGATATTGAAACAATCCTGAATAATTTTCAGGGGCTTGTGGTAGTGGATGAGGCCTATATTAATTTTTCTGCTGTCAAGTCATTTACGCAAGAACTGGCTGAATACCCCAATCTAGTGGTATTGCAGACCTTATCCAAAGCCTGGGGGCTTGCGGCCTTACGCTTGGGTATGGCTTTTGCCAGTAAGGAGATTATCGCTGTTTACAATAAAATAAAACCACCATACAACATTAATCAAGCGACACAAGATATTGTATTGGAAGCCTTAGATCAGGTTGATCAAGTCAATGACTGGATCAAGGAGACAGTAGCAGAACGTGAGCAACTAGTGCGTGGATTGCTTGAACTGGATTATGTGCAGCATATTACACCTTCTGATGCCAACTTTATTTTGGTGAAGATGGAGCAGCCACGTGAAGTTTACGATTATCTCGTTCAATATGGAATTATCGTTAGAGATAGATCCAAAGTCGAACTGTGTGAAGGCTGTCTACGGATCACGGTCGGTACACCGGCTGAAAATAAAACATTGTTAGAAAAACTTAATCAAATCAATAAATAATACTATGCCTGATAACTTAAAACGTGTACTGTTTATAGACCGCGATGGAACATTGATTTTGGAACCTGAAGACGAACAAATCGATTCTTTTGCCAAATTAAAATTCTATCCTGGTGCTTTGCAGTATCTACCACGTATCGCAAAGGAGCTGGATTTCGAATTGATCTTGGTTTCCAACCAAGATGGTTTAGGAACGTCTTCCCATCCGGAAGAGAATTTCTGGCCAGTCCATCATTTTGTGATTGATACGTTTGCAGGAGAAGGCGTAGTGTTTGCCGAGGAACATATTGATAAAACCTTTCCACACGAGAATGCGGAAACCCGAAAACCGGGAGTTGGTATGCTTGGAGCCTATTTTGATGCGTCGAAATACGATTTGAGCCAATCCTTCGTCATTGGCGATCGTGTGAACGATGTTAAATTGGCACAAAACCTCGGTGCAAAGGCAATTTGGCTGCGTGCAAACGATCAATTAGGTGCTTTGGAAAACCTTGCGATAGATTCAACTGTTATAGCTTTAGAGACAACGGATTGGAAGACGGTGTATGAATTCCTTAAATTGGGTACGCGCACTGCCGAACATCATCGTAAAACCAATGAAACTGATATTTTTATTCAGTTGAATCTGGATGGTTCGGGTAAGTCAGACATCGAAACGGGGTTACCGTTTTTCGACCATATGCTGGATCAATTGGCTAGACATGGAGCACTTGATTTGACCATTAAGGCGAAAGGGGATCTTCATATCGACGAACATCATACCATCGAAGATACGGGTATTGCGCTGGGCGAGATCTTTTTGAAGGTTTTAGGGGATAAACGTGGAATTGAGCGCTACTCCTATACGTTGCCGATGGATGATTGTTTGGCTCAGGTTGCATTGGATTTTGGTGGTCGCAACTGGATAGTGTGGGATGCGGCATTTAAGCGGGAGAAGATCGGCGATATGCCTACGGAAATGTTTTTCCACTTCTTTAAGTCGTTTTCAGATGCTTCACGATCGAATTTAAACATTAAAGCTGAAGGTGACAATGAACACCATAAGATCGAAGCGATTTTCAAAGCTTTTGCTAAATCTATCAAGAAAGCGGTAAGACGCGATGCCGACCATATGCAATTGCCAAGTACAAAAGGAGTATTGTAAGATGATAGGAATTATTAATTACGGTGCGGGGAATATTTTCTCCTTGACAGCGGCACTGGATCGTGTTGGGCTTACCTATGGTATGGTCAATACTGCCGATGAGATCGATCAATACGATCGTATCATCATTCCTGGAGTGGGCCACGCTGGAGCCGCGATGGACAAACTACAGGAATCGGGATTGGTGCCCTATATCAAAAAGCTAAAAAAGCCTGTGTTGGGTATTTGTGTTGGTATGCAATTACTGACGGCTTTTTCAGAAGAAGGAAATGCCGAAATGTTAAAGCTATTTCCTTTGAAGACCTTACATTTTGATGCCGAAAAGTCGGGTAAAGTACCACATATGGGCTGGAATAGTGTTTCCGTGCCAGCAAACAGTCCTTTATTTGCACATATTGAAGACCAGACTTATTTTTATTTTGTCCACTCGTACTTTATCGAATTCGATGCGACATATACCGCGGCGAAATGTGTCTATGGACAGCCTTTTTCGGCTGCAATTTCCAAAGACAATTTCTTTGGCGTACAATTTCATCCAGAGAAATCTGGAAAAGCAGGAGAGCAGCTGCTGCTCAATTTTTCAACTATTCAAATTGATTAAAAATATTCGACTATGTATATCATTCCAGCAATAGATGTCTTGGACAAAAAAGTTGTCCGCTTGAGAGAGGGTAACTACAATGACGTTACAACGTATGCGATTAGTTTAGAAGAGCAAATCGAAACCTACCGTGCAAATGGTACGGAACTCGTCCATATCATTGATTTAAATGGTGCAAAAGGAGACTTCAGCAATCAGGCCTATTTATTTGATATCATCCAAAAGACAGATATGAAAATTCAGTATGGCGGTGGTGTAAGAAGTATCGAAAAGGTTAAGGAATTGGTTGATGCAGGGATTTATCGCGTTATTGTCGGAACACAGGCAATCACAAATCCTTCATTCTTGGAGGAGCTGGCTACGTTGAACGAAGGTAAAGTAAAATATGCCGACCACATCGTTATTGCAATCGACGTTTTGGATGAGGTAATCAAATACTCGGGTTGGTTGGAAAGTTCGCCAATCAAATTGATCGAATATATTGATAAATGCTTGGTTTTAGGATTCTTTAGGTTCTTATGTACCGATATTAGTAAAGATGGAAAATTGGGCGGTGCAGGCGTTGAACTGTACCAAAAGTTGTTGAGCCATTCTCCGATTATCAAGTTAATAGCTTCTGGCGGGATCAGTTCAATGGACGATATTCAGAAACTTCAGGAATTGGGTAGTGTAGAATCTGTTGTCGTTGGTAAAGCAATCTATGAAAATAGAATCTCGATCGATGAAATCAAAGATTGGAATTTAAAATCGTTAATCAGATTTTAAAATGCTGGCAAAACGTATAATTCCCTGTTTGGATGTCAAAGATGGGCGGACGGTAAAAGGAGTCAATTTTGTGGATCTGCGCGATGCAGGTGATCCTGTTGAATTGGCCTATGAATATTCTCAACAAGGGGCTGATGAACTCGTTTTCCTAGATATTACAGCAACGCATGAGGGGCGTAAAACGACAATTGATCTGGTCAAAGCAGTCGCACGTCAAGTGAATATTCCCTTTACAATCGGCGGTGGTATCAATGAAATCAGAGATGCTGATATTTTGTTGAATGCAGGTGCGGACAAAATATCCATCAATTCTGCTGCGGTACGCAATCCTGCTCTTATCAACCAGATGGCTGCAGCTTTTGGTGCACAATTTGTTGTGGTTGCTGTGGATACCCGGTCGATCGAAGGTCAGAATTTTGTGCATCTGAGCGGCGGACGCATTAAGACGGAATTGGACACAGCGGATTGGATCCTTGAAGCGCAAGAACGTGGAGCAGGAGAGATCCTGTTGACGTCAATGGATCATGATGGAACAAAAAATGGCTTTGACAATGGTTTTTTAAAAACAATAAACGACCAGATTCATATTCCACTGATTGCTTCTGGCGGTGCCGGTAATCAACAGCATTTTGTCGATGTTTTTCAACAAGCTAACGTGGATGCTGCCCTGGCGGCATCGGTCTTCCATTATGGTGAAATATTGATCCCCGATCTTAAAGCTACCTTACGCCAAAATGGTATTGTCGTAAGATAGGATAGCGGAATAAAGATCGATAATCAAAGGGGTGGAAGTTATAAACTTGCTGAAAGAAATCCTGAGAAATTAAACTGGGCTCATGGCTCTTCGAAAATAATTAAAAATTGAAATACTAAAATCATGTTAGATTTTGCAAAAAGTGACGGCCTTGTTCCAGTGATTGTGCAGGACTTCCAAACATTGGAAGTGTTGATGTTAGGCTATATGAACGAGGAAGCTTGGCAGAAGACACAAGCAGAGAAACGCGTTACGTTTTTCTCCCGAAGCAAAAATCGCCTCTGGACAAAAGGAGAGGAAAGTGGAAACTTTTTGAATGTAAAAAGCATCCATGTTGATTGCGATAAGGATACTGTTTTGATCAAAGCAGAACCAATGGGACCTACCTGTCATACAGGAAGCAGAAGTTGTTTTAATACAGACTTCAACCAAAACTTTCTGTTGGAGCTAGAGCGTATTGTCAACCATCGCTATGAACATCCTTCTGACGAATCTTATGTCAATCGTCTGCGTTCTCGCGGTATCAATAAGATTGCGCAAAAGGTTGGCGAGGAAGCCGTAGAAACAGTCATTGCAGCATTGACCGAAACGGATACTGATTTTATTAATGAAACTTCAGACTTATTGTTTCATTTGATCGTATTGTTGCGTGAGAAAGGATTTTCTTTGGAAACAATTGCGAAAAACCTCGAGAGCAGACATCAATAGGTATTTGGACGACGGCATCAGCGTTGAACAAAATCTGAAGCGGAAAGAAGGCTTTAAGCTAAGATGACAAAATAATCTAAGAAGTGCAGTATATTTGTGGATATACTGCACTTCTTGTTTCTACCGACTAACAATACGTATTGCTGTATTGATCTTTACTGGATCACAGCTCAGTCAGCGGAGAATTCGGTCCTATAACATAAAAAAATAGGCTTAAAACAGGTGCTCCGAATAGAGAAGGCATTTTAGCGAATTACTATGGATATTACATTAAAATCGACGTTACCAGGGCATCAAAACCCTATTTTTTGTGTAGAGAAGGGCTACTATGCAGATACTTTTTTTACGGCTGGTAACGATAAGGGCGTTGTCGAATGGGATATTGAGCAAAATGCATTTAAGCGTATTCTCTGTGCGGTAAGTTCATCGGTTTATGCTTTACGGTTGATCCCGGGGACGCCGATTCTGGCCATAGCCTTGCGTGAGGGTAAACTGCTTTTTGTAGATGTCGAAGAGCAAAAACTTGTAGCAAGTATACAGCTAAGCAGCAAAGCTATTTTTGCATTGGCTAATATGTCCTGGAAAAATGAACTTCTGGCAGTAGGTGAAGAGGGAACATTGTACGTTATTGATCTGGCAACTTATAAAAGTATTTATGAGAAGCGAATATCCCCAACAACAATTCGCGCAATTGCAATTGATGAAGGACTTGGACGAATAGCATTGGGGGATAAAGATGGGAAAGTTTATACCTTGGACAGTACTGACTTTCATGTTATTACTGATGCAAAATTGCATAGCATGCCCGCTACGTCGCTGGCATTTATCCATAATAAATTGCTAAGCGGTGGACGGGATGCGCAATTGGTGATTTCAGACCCCAATCAATTGACAACTAATTTTTCGTTTGTACCGCATCTGTTTACCGTATATGGAATATATCCCCATCCTGAAGCACCAATTTTTGTTACTGTCAGTCGCGACAAATCGTTGAAATTTTGGTCCACAGCCGATTTTGCACTATTGAAAAATATGAGCCGCGAGAAGATGCAAGATGGTCATCATTTATCTGTAAATGCGGGAGCATGGTCCGAAAATGCGCAATATTTCTTTAGCGTCAGCGATGACAAACTAGTGAAAGTCTGGGAATTTCATGTATAAAATATCGGGTAGGAAGTGCGGACTAACTTAGGGGCATAAAAAGTAAAGTCATTTGTAGCGAATTCATAATTATATCGTTAACTATGGTAATTATAAATTTAATTGACCTTATAGTTATATTTTATGAAAAGAATTTGGCTTATCCTATTAGGCTGTATAGCGCTTTCGAGCTGTGATAAAATCGAAAGTAAAGGAATGTATCTAGCTAGCGTGCCCATATTCGAAACAATGGAAAGTATACGAGCTAAAACTAATCCCGTAAGCGGCCCTACGACAATTGTTCAAACCGGAAAGATTTATATTTATCAAGATTACTTGTTTATAAATGAGCCAGGGAAAGGAGTTCATATCTTTAATAATGTTGATCCGTCAAAACCCGTGGCGATGGCATTCTTAAGTATTCCCGGCAATGTGGATCTTGCGGTTCTAGATGGAAAGCTGTATGCGGATAGTTTTACAGATTTGTTGACCTTCGATCTCGAAAATCCTGCATCTCCAAAATTATTGACACGAAATAAGGATGTGTTTAAGATGTTGCTTCAAATGGATTACTTGAATAATACTGCCGATCGCATCATTACAGGATACCGAGATAGCCTGGTAAGCTATAGCCAAAAAGATAAATATTCACCTTATGATCGAAAAGAACCTCTCTATAACGAGACCAATTCGGGCTCGGGACAGGGCGGATCCATGGCGCGATTTACCATTGCCAATAAACATCTATATGCCGTGGACCAAACGATGTTGCACCTTTTTGACGTGCAGAATGCGAGTAAACCTGCCTATGTAAAGGATATCAAAATAGGTCCTGGCATCGAAACAATTTTTCCCTTTAAAAACAACCTGTTTATCGGCTCCAATACAGGTATGGTGATTTATGATGTCACGACGGCATCAGCTCCCGTAGAGCTGTCGCGTTATACACATATTCGTGCCTGTGATCCTGTCGTTGTCAATGAGAAATATGCCTTTGTAACCTTACGTGCAGGCGTGGTATGTGGGGGGCAGCAAAATTTGTTGGAAGTTATCGATATCCAAGATTTGACGAAACCGATGCTGAAACATAGCTTCACTTTGGAGAATCCTTACGGACTGGCGCTATCGGACCACACGCTGTATATCTGTGATGGAAAATTCGGGTTGAAGTCATTCGATGCCAGTGATGTTAGTCAAATAGGTAATAAGCTTTTAGAAACTCACAAAGACCTGATGAGTATGGATGTTATCGCTGGACCAAAATCGCTAATTATTGTTGGAGAAAAAGGTGTACATCAATATGATTATAGCAATAAGGCCAAATTGAAGGAATTGAGCATTATTCCTGTTATTAGACCCAATTAAGACACTATTTCAAGAGCTTCCTTATTCTGATATGAAAAGACTTTCGATTGCCATTTTGGCTCTTCTCGGGTATTTAACTGTTGATGCCCAAACAAAAAAATATACAAATCATAATGAATTTTCGGTTATTACTTATGGCCCTGCTTTTCTCGAATCTGGATTTGGCCTACATACATTCCATGGGGTGCAGCTCCATGAAAATATCGCTCTGGGTTTAAATACAGGGGTGGATAGGTATCCTGTAAACAATGAAGGATCAAAATGGTTTTTACCACTCTCAGCCAAAGTAAATTATGTGGAATTCCCTGACAGAAAACGTAGTTTTTTTGCAGGATTGGATTTAGGCTATAGTTTTGCTTTCTTGAATAAAAATCTAGTCGAGAGCAATTTAAAATATGAATATCAGGGTGGCTTGTTGGTAAATCCACAGCTGGGTTGGCGCTTTAAATTTAAGAATTCAGCGAAATATTGGTCTTTGGCAACAGGATATCGGTATCAGCACTATAGCCGAAAGGATACTTATACGCGACCCTCAGCAAGTTTGCCAGACACTAGCATAGGGTATGGAACAACACAAATGGATAAAAAATATGATCTGCACCGTTTTACTTTACAGGTAGGATTTGGTTTTTAGGTATCGATCGGATGTTTTTTTTTATTAACAGGTGTCGATAGCTTGAAATGTAAAAAAATAGCGTAAGTATACGGTTCGTTTTTCAAATCTAGGCCGATACTGACGCTATTTCACTCTTTTTTGTGGAGCTTACTTATTCGCTGTCTAAAAGCTGTAATACCTGCGTAAGGTATTTCTCATCGACTTCATCAAAACTATTTAATTCACTGCTGTCAACGTCCAGCACACCGATAATCTGCCCCTGTTTAAAAACGGGTAGCACGATTTCGGACCGCGAGAGCGAACTACAGGCAATGTGTCCCGGAAATTGCCCCACATCAGGAACAATCAATGTTTTTTCCTCTGCCCAAGCACCCCCGCATACACCACGACCTTTCTTGATACGCGTGCATGCAACGGGTCCCTGAAAAGGGCCTAATACGAGCTCGTCTCCATCGACGAGATAGAAACCAACCCAGAAAAAATTGAATTGTTCTTTCAGTGCAGCAGCGATGTTAGCCAAATTGGCAATTTGATTCGGCTCGCCTTGCAAAAGTCCTCCAATTTGAGGAAGTAAATTTTGATATTGTTCTTCTTTGCTACCTTTAGCTATTTGTAAATCCTCTGCCATAAAAATCTATGTAAAAAAAATAATCATGCATTTGCTATCAGGATTACAATTGCCAAGCATGTTTTGCCTGTCCGGAAAGCTTCACGGCATATTGAGTTCCAACCTGCATGAAATGAAAAAGCGCTAATACGCTGTTCAAAGTTAACAGAATATTAGCGCTTTCTTATCAGGCAAATGTTATTATTTCTTGGTGTTGATAATATTCACCCGAATGTAGTTGCTTCTTTTGCCGGAAGGCGTTACAACAACGGCTTTGAAAACACGTTCCTTACTATTAGGAACCGTAATTTTCACTGGACCTGTATATTCTAAATCCAATTCTGAAGGATCGTAGTTGTCCAATGTGTAATAAATTTTGGCCCCTTCAACAGATGGTTTCAAGCCTCTGATCGTATATTCCGAAGCATATACGGTGGTATCTGTTATGCCATATACTTCCGGTACACGATAGAATGTATTGGTTTGGTCAAGTTTAGCCAGCTGATTTGCTGCACGCTGTTCTGAGAAATTTTTCCAATTCTTTTTCTCTGGCTGTGTCCAGGCAATTTCAGAAAGCGCTAAAACGCGCGGTAACACTGTAAATTCGACTTTATTGGATGATCCAATATACTCTGTCCAAATATTTGCTTGTACACCTAGAACGTGTTTCTTGTTGTTTTCAGCAATTTTGCTAGGCATTGGATCTGACGAATATACTTTGCTCAATGTGGAAAGTCCGCCGATACTTAAAGGTTCTCTGTTTTGATCAGGACCTTGTTTGTGATCAAAATATAGACCATAGCTGTTTGCCGTTATGATCACATCGTGACCTTGATTGGCTGCATCAATCGCACCTTGGTCGCCTCTCCAGCTCATGACAGTCGCATTAGGCGCTAAACCACCCTCTAAGATCTCATCCCATCCAATGATACGTTTACCTTTGCTATTGATATATTTTTCCATACGTTGGATAAAATAGCTCTGTAACTCGTGTTCATCTTTGAGGTTGTTATCTTTGATTCTTTTTTGACAAAATGGACATGTTTTCCATTTTGTTTTTGGACACTCATCACCGCCGATGTGGATATATTCACTCGGGAATAGGGGAATGACTTCATCAATGACATCTTCCAACAACTTGAATGTTTCTTCTTTTCCGGCACAGAAAACATCGTCAAAGACCCCCCAAGTCTGCGCAGCCGTGTAAGGTCCTGGCTTATCACCACAGCCCAATTCTGGATAAGCCGAAAGTGCTGCTAACGCATGCCCAGGCATTTCGATTTCGGGTATAATTGTTACATATTTAGCTTTAGCATAAGCAACCACTTCTTTGATTTGGTCTTGGGTATAGAAACCGCCATAAGGTGTGTTATTATAATCACCATCTGTCTTGTAGTTACCCAGTAGTGTTTGCTTGCGGTAACCGCCAATCTGAGTCAATTTTGGATGTGATTTGATTTCGATACGCCAGCCTTGGTCGTCTGTCAAATGCCAATGAAACGTATTCAATTTGTAAGACGCCAGAATATCAATGTATTTTTTTACAAACTCTACTGGAAAGAAATGACGGCCAACATCGAGATGTAATCCACGGTAAGCAAAGCGAGGTTCATCCTGGATTGAAGCTTGTTGAATTTCTATGCTGGCCTTTTTATCCACAGGTAGCAACTGGATCAACGATTGCATACCATAAAATAGACCGGCAGCTTTTCCGCTAATAGTTGCGCGGTCTGAACTTATGTTAAGTTCATACGCTTCAGCATTAGTGGATTTTGCGTTTTTGGAGGAGAAATAGATCGTATTGCTGCTCGCTGATTTCACTAGGGATAAATTGAGACTGTAGTTGCTTTTTAGGAAATCCTGAAACAGCGTTGCAACTTTTTTGTCCTCTTCGCTATCAAAGGCGATTTTGGTGTTAGCGTTGATTTTAAATGTACCATTTTTAATTTGAACCTGTTGCGGTAAGGGCACAATGTTCAAGGTAGCATCTTTCTTTTCTTGCGCAAATACTGCTGCTCCTATACTTAGAGCCAGCGCAAGTGAAAATAGTTTCTTCATGCGTGAGATTATAACTGAAATAAGAAGTTCTAAAAATAGGTGAATAAATACGTTTTAGCAAAGAGGAAATGTAACAAATAGGGTATGAAAACACTGTTGAAAGTGTTTTTGGGCACTTAGAAGTAGTTTGGATAATAACGTGTTTGGGTTAGATCAATCGTTTGTTTAGTCTGTTAAAGGGGATATTTTACTTCGGGGAATAGTATCTAAATTTAGGTAAAAAAATATGCCTTTTTAAATGTTCGTATCTCCTGGTGAGCTGATGCTTTATCACTAAACCTTCTTTCGTTGTACAGATTATTTCGATCACGTGAAGGGAAGATAACGACCTTATAACTTCTTCTGAATGAAGTCGTTTTTGATGCGTTTTTAATGCTTAGTTTATAGGTACATTCAACGGAGCTGATAGGGCTTTATCCGAATAAGGTCCGAATGAGGTCCCTATAAAGTCCCTATCAGCTCCTTATTATTTATAGCAATATCTTTTTGATGTTTCAAATTTGAAGCACTGTTAATAAGGCGCGAAGTATTGCAAAACTGAGGTTCGGGAAATGACAAAGGAACCCGAAGGTTCCTTTATATCTTTTACGCTACAGCATGAACAGCACGTATCCGTCATCTAATGAATAATATCGGATATGTTCAGCAAATGTTTATGCTTTAAAGTCGTTTCAATGCTAATTTGATCATATCCTCTACGGAAAGATTGCTTTCGGTCTTTAAAATGGTATTTAACACCTTCTCTGCCGCGACTTTGTTGAATCCGAGCATCACTAGTGCTGACAATGCTTCGTCCGGAACTGATTGGGATTGGATAGGTGATGCCAAAGCTTCGAAGCCCTGTTTTTTTAATTTATCCTGAAGTTCCAGTATAAGACGTTGTGCTGTTTTAGGGCCAATTCCTTTAATCTTTTGAATGAGGGCAACCTGGCCATTGACGATGGCAGACTGGATCTCATCGGGTGTGTTTGACGATAGGATCATACGGCCTGTATTGGGGCCAATACCAGAAACAGAGATCAAATTTTCGAATAATTTTTTCTCGCCTTCTGTTGCAAAGCCATAAAGCGTGTGTGAGTCTTCCCGAACTTGAAGTGAAATAAATAGTTTACAGTTTTCCTGATCCTTGATTTGGGAGAAGGTATAGAGCGAGATGTGGACATAATAACCAATCCCACTCACATCGATAACAACATGAGTGGGGGCTTTATATGCTAATTTTCCAATGAAATATTCGTACATAGTATACGAATATAGGAAGATTTTAAGCTATTCTATAAATTTTTAAGATGTGCTTGTACATCTACTACGGCAATGGTAACCATATTGACGATTTCGCGCACAGAGCTATCCAGTTGCAATACGTGAATAGGTTTGTTCATACCCAGAAGGATTGGACCTACTGCCTCAGCTTCACCAACTTCTTGCAATAATTTATAAGCGATATTTCCGGACTCCAAATTAGGAAATACAAGTGTATTCGCCGATTTTCCATTCAAGCAGCTGAACGGGAAGTTTGCGGTCAACATTTCGCTGTTTAAGGCGAAGTTTGCTTGTAAATCACCATCAGCAATAATCTCTGGATGTTGATCGTGTAGAATCTGCGCTGCTGCTCTTACTTTTGTTGGCGTTTTTCCTTCACTTGAACCAAAATTAGAGTAAGATAGTAATGCAATACGTGGCTGAATGTTCATACGTTTCACAGCTTTATCCAGTAACAGCGTAATGTCTGCTAATTCTTGTGCTGTAGGGTCTTCATTTACGGTTGTATCGCCCATGAAGATTGGTCCTTTTTTAGTTAACATCATATACATACCTGCGACACGGCTGCCTGGTTTAGCACCGATTACATGTAATGCCGGACGGATTGTATTTGCATAATTTTTGGTCATACCGGAAATTAGGGTATCAGCTTCGCCAAATTCCACTAAAGAGGCGCCAAAATAGTTGCGGTCGTACATCAACTTACGGGCGTCGTATTTCGAAATACCACGACGTTGCCTTTTGCTATAAAGATGCTCAATAAATTTCTTCGAGCGCTCCGTTTCGTTATCAACTTCAGCAACTGGGTCGATAATTTCAAGGCCATCCAGTTCAAAAGCATATTCTTTGATTAGACGTTCGATTTTATCTCTTCTACCCAAAAGAATTGGAATCGCAATACCTTCTTCTTTAACAATCTGTGCCGCACGTAACGTTTTGTAATTGTCTGCTTCTGCAAAAACAACACGTTTAGGATCTCTTTTAGCAGCCATGGTCAAATTGCGCATAATCGCATCATCTTTACCAAGACGTTTACGTAGGGAATCGCTGTATTGATCCCAGTCTTCGATTACGGTCTGTGCTACACCTGATGCGATGGCCGCTTTTGCAACAGCCATAGAAACTTCAGTGATCAAACGCGGATCGGTAGGTTTTGGAATGATATATTCTTCCGAGAATTTTAAATTGCTGGTATTATAGGCTTGATTTACTTCTTCTGGAACAGGTTGTTTCGCCAAGTCTGCAATTGCACGCACTGCAGCAATTTTCATTTCTTCGTTAATTGCTGTTGCACGTACGTCCAAAGCACCACGGAAGATATAGGGGAAACCCAATACATTGTTTACTTGGTTAGGATAATCTGAACGACCTGTACCCATGATAATATCGTTACGTGTTGCCATCGCCAGATCATAAGCAATCTCAGGATTTGGATTTGCCATCGCCAATACAATTGGGTTCGGAGCCATTGATAACAACATCTCTGCCGACATGACGTCTGCTGCCGAGAGACCGATAAATACATCTGAATCTTTTACAGCGTCTGCCAGTGTGCGAATATCGCGATCTGTTGCATATTGTGCTTTCATACTGTCTAGATTTTCTCTATCGGTACGGATTACACCTTTGCTATCCAGCATCACAATATTTTCTTTGCTAGCACCTACTGAAATATACATTGCTGTACATGACATTGCAGCTGCTCCGGCGCCATTGACGACGATTTTTACTTTTGAAATATCTTTACCAATAATTTCACAGGCATTGATCAATGCTGCACCTGAAATGATTGCAGTACCATGTTGGTCATCGTGCATCACAGGGATGTTCATTTCTTCTTTTAGACGGCGTTCGATTTCAAAACATTCCGGTGCTTTGATATCTTCCAGGTTGATACCTCCAAAAGTCGGCTCCAATGCTTTGACGATATTGACGAACTCATCGACATTTTTGGTGTCCACTTCGATGTCAAATACATCAATGTCGGCAAAAATTTTGAATAATAAACCTTTACCTTCCATAACTGGTTTACCAGCTTGGGCGCCGATATCGCCTAAGCCCAAAACTGCTGTACCATTACTGATCACAGCAACAAGGTTTCCTTTTGCAGTATATTTATAAGCATCTTCTTTGTTCTCAGCAATAGCCAAACATGGCTCCGCTACACCTGGAGAATATGCTAATGATAAGTCTCTTTGCGAATTTGTTGGTTTGGTCGGAACAACAGCTATTTTACCAGGTCTACCCATTGCGTGGTAGTTTAATGCTGCCTGTTTACGATTAGTGTTACTCATTACGATTTTATTAATTTAAGGCTACAAATCTATCATTCTTTTTGATAATTGGAAATATTTGCCAATATCTTATTATAATTAGACAATAATATGTTACTTCAGGACATCCAATAGTTTAAACATTTGCTGACGCATGCTGGACGCCGATCCTGCATAGTTGTTGACCAGTAAAGTATAAGTAAAAGACTGCCCTGTTTTATTGGTATGCACACCTGTATAACCAAGTACGCCGCCAATTGTTCCACTTTTCATCTTCATATTGTTATAGGTGGGAAGACTTTCGTAGAAGGCAGGATACCAACTCTGTTTTTGTGCATACTGCATAATCTTATTCATCGCTGATGTCGTCACTCGATTTTGAGGCGAGAGTCCCGAACCGTCCATACTATTGAGTTCACTGGATTTTATACCTAATTTGGCATTCCAATATTTTTGTACATAATACGCGCCATCGTCGGTGCCCGTTTTACCAGCTGTTGTATAAGCAATCGCTTTCAACAAGGCCTCTCCGTAAAGGTTGATGCTCTTTTGGTTAAACCAGTAGACAATTTTGTCTAAGGTTGGAGATAAATGGATATCGAGGGTCTGTTTTTTTGAAATATCAACTGAATCCATCTTGGTCCCGGTAGCTGGTAGTTCGCTGGCGGGAATACCGTTGTTACTTAGTACTTCATTTAATTGATAAGCGAGATCATAGGCCGGGTCTGGCGAAGAGAGCTCGATAGTTTTCTTGAGGTCCTGTCCATAGGTGCCGCGCACAAATATCTTTGTCGAATAGGGAGCGGCATAGGCGTACACATTGTCTCCGCTTCCCGATTTACCCGTGGTTGTTTCATTGATGATTTCCAGATACGGAACTGGCGTTGTGTAATTGGCGATCTCAGCTTTAGCTCCGACTTTAGTGCTTGGCAGAAAATTTATGCCAAAGGCATTTTCACACCAATTGAGGGAAGAAATTCCAGCACCATAGTAATTGCCCATGTCGGTCCAGATCCAGCCCCCTGGAAGCTGGTTGCCATTGTAAAGCCGGTCATCGGCGATGATTGCCCCGTTAATACTTTTGATACCGGCATTCTGGATTGCTGTAAGCCACTTGTTCAGTATTGTTGTTGCTTGAGTCTCCGGGTAGCGGGCGCTGCCGAGGGTAGGATCTCCAGTACCTGTCACTATAATATTTCCGTTTAACACTCCGTTCTCGTCGATTTCACCTGTATAATACAGGGTTGTTTTGAACTGAAAATTCTTGCCCAGGAAGTCCAGGGCCGTAGCCGAGGTGATTACCTTCATGGTGGAGGCTGTTGCTAGTCCGATATTTTCATTTGCTGCGAATACAGTCTGGCCTGTTTTTGCGTCGAAAACAGTCAATGAGCTTAAACCATTTCTGAGGTTTTCCTGATTTTGAAATTGCGTGAACGCATCCTGAATTTTACCGCGAAGATCCTGTGCATATACTGGCGTAGCAACGGTCGTTAACGTGTAGGCTGAAAAGGCAATGGCACTTAGCACAAATTGGTTCATATATACTATTTTTTATCGTCCTATAGTTATCCAGTTCATCTTCGATGAGCTTGTAAACACGGTTATCTATATTCGTGCTGGCAATTCTGGATATTTCATCGGATTTATTGTAATTACTGGAACACTGCCAATTTTAGGAAAAGCGTTCGCTGTAGTTCGTTTGTTTTATTTGGCTTAAAGTTAGGCATTCGACCCTAAAAAATCCTAACTTGCATAAAATTGTATAGACGACATGAAGCATATCGAAAAATTAGCTGCCATTCGTGAGGCGATGAAGGTTCAGGGAATCGATGGATATATCATTCCATCCTCAGATCCTCATATTAGTGAATATCTACCGGAACGTTATAAATGTATTGCCTGGGCGTCTGGTTTTACCGGATCAGCAGGTACGTTGGCAATCACACAGGATTTTGCCGGTCTTTGGACCGATTCTCGCTATTTTGTCCAAGCAGTGGAACAATTGGAAGGAACAGGTTTTGAATTAGTGAAATTGAAAGTGCAAGGCGCAGCGGAGTATGCCGATTGGTTGGGCGAGCAGTTGGGCGCTGGTGCTAAAGTTGCTTTTGACGGCAATCTCGCTTCTTTATTAGTGGCTCAATCTGTTCAGCATACTTTGGAGCCTTTGGAGATCAAAGTAGATGGCCATGTTGACCTGTTATCGTCATTATGGGAAGGACGACCAGCGCTGCCTAAGGCACAGGCCTACCTGCTGGACGAAAATATTACGGGACAGTCAACGGTTTCTAAAATTGAAGCTGTTCGTGCGGAGTTGAAAAAGAATAGAACGGAAGCTCATCTGATCTCATCTTTGGATGACTTGGCCTGGTTATTAAACATCCGTGGTCAAGATGTACCATGTAATCCTGTTGTTTTGGGATTTGTATTGATTACCCCAGAAAATGCAACGCTTTATATCGAACCTTCGAAGCTGACAACTCAGGCGACTGAAGAACTTAAAGGCTATGGTGTGGGTGTTTCGGCTTATGAAGATATTTTTGAAACGATTCCTACATTGGATGTTACTTCAATTTTAATTGATCCTAAACGTACCTGTTTTGCTGTTTACGATAGCATACCTAAACAGGTTAAGATTGTTGAGAAAATAAACCCTTCAACAAGTTTGAAAGCGATTAAGAACAAGGTTGAAGTTGAAAATAACCGCCATACGTTTGTAAAAGATGGTATAGCGTTGACGCGTTTCTTCAAATGGTTGGAAGAGAATGTCTCCTCTGGTGAGCTTTCTGAATTATCTATTGCGGAGAAATTACGTGGATTTCGCGAAAGTCAAGAGGGTTTTGTCGATGTCTCATTCACGACAATTGCGGGATACTTGGATCACGGTGCCCTACCGCATTATTCAGCCAATGAAAAATCGAACTATATATTACAACCTAAAGGTTTACTATTGGTCGATTCTGGCGGACAATATACTACTGGTACAACGGATATTACAAGGGTGGTAACGCTTGGTGGTCTTACGCAGGAGGAAAAAGAGGATTATACGCTTGTACTCCAGGGAACAATAGAAGGCTCTCAGGCCATTTTCCCTACTGGAACGCGCGGCTATCAGATCGATGCCATTACGCGTCGTCCATTGTGGGAAACATTGCGCAATTATGGACATGGTACAGGACATGGCGTCGGTTTCTTCCTAAACGTACACGAAGGTCCGCAAGTGTTCAATGCAGCTGCAATAGATGTTGCTGTTGAACCAGGGATGATTACATCGATAGAACCCGGATTGTATCGCGTAGGCAAACATGGTATCCGCATTGAAAATCTTGTGTTGACCCGTAAGGCAGGTTCTTCTGAATTTGGAGACTTTCTGGATTTTGAGACACTAACAATATGTTATATCGCAACCGATTTAATCGAAAAATCCCTATTGGATAAAAAACACATTGCTTGGTTGAATAACTATAATCAGTGGGTGTTTGATCAATTATCGACTCATCTTACTGCTGAGGAAAAGAATTGGTTGGCAGACAAGTGTCAGGCGATTTAATCCAAAAAGAATAACAACAGTGGTTATCCGCTGCGCACAACACGAAGTTGTCAACATAAACGGTCCCCCAATACTTAGGCAGAAAAGTTGGGGGACCGTTTTTTTAATCGGTTTTTTTCAAAATCTCATAAATGGATTCTTTTCCAAAAGGTTTCAGAATAAAACCGCTTATAAAAGGGTAATTTGCCAGTTGCTCCTGATCGTTTTTGCTCGTGGAGGAACTGACGATAAAAATCTTGGTTTGCTTGATGAAATCGGTCCGGTTTTCAAGTACATCCATTAACTCCCAACCAGTCATAAATGGCATATTGATATCCACAAAGAGTATTGCTGGCATCAACGACTGGCTGATGTCATTGTTCTCCAAATAATCCAATGCATCCAGTGCATTTTTGAAAGAATGAAAGTCAATTTCATATTCGGTAAATCCCTGTAGCATATGGGCGAAAATAGTCCGTAAAATGGCATTATCATCAATGAGAATGATCGTTCTTTTGGTTTCAGGAGTCATGGTCTTTTTGATTAATAATTGTTTTCATCGTGTCAATAACCCTCATCTTGGTTTTGATTGACAGCGCAGTTTTTCTTTCACTCTTTTATATATGAGATCACGCTGTCCAGGATCGTAGCAGTTATTTTCTGCTTCAGGATTGAACGCTGATTTTTTTATTATAGCTGTATCAGCGGATCTGTATATGCTTTTTCTAAAAATTTGACATAAAAGGTGCTACCCGAATCGATTTTACTTTGTACATCGATTTTTCCACCCAATGATTCGATCTGATATCTAATGAGAAACAATCCGACACCTTTACTCTCAAATCCACGGTGAAAAACCTTTTTGAACATAAACAGCTCCGATTTGTATTTTGGCAGGTTAATGCCCAGCCCGTTGTCTCTAACCGTTAATAACGTTCCTTCTTGTTCCTGATGTGTATGTATTTCGATCTTAGGGGCTCGGTCTGTCGCTGTAAATCGGAGCGCATTACTGATGAGGTTGCTGAAAATACTTTCCAGATAAATCTTAGGATAATAGATGTCTTTTACATTGAATTCGATGGAAATAGTTGCATTTTTTTGCTGTATTTCTTCCATAAATTGCTGCTGCACTTTTTTGAATATATCTAAAAAATTACATTGTTCATAAATCAGTGAATTGTTTGATTTAATATCAAGTATTCCGTCCAAATTATGTAACGTTTCAGTCAGATCGTCACTGCTCGTATGCAGCAGGTTCACAAAATCAGCCTTTATTTTTTCATCATGTGTTAACTTAATTTCAGCAATAAGCATCTGTATATTGCTGAGTGGGCCTTTTAGATCATGAGCAAGTATGTTCGCAAATTCTTCCAGTTGCCGTATTTTGGTTTCAAGATCTATTTTGACTAAATCCGATTCAATTTTTTGCCGTTTTAGGATTTCGATATTCTTTTTTGATTCGGAAATATCCTGCACCTGGACGATGAGAAATTGTGCGGTATTGGTATTATCAAAAACTGCCGCAACCGTTACAGAACACCATACAAAATGTCCTAATTTATGTATATAGCGTTTTTGAAGCGTAAATGCGTCGATTTCACCCCTGACAAGTTTTTCTCTAAGTTCAACATCTTTGTTTATATCGTCGGGGTGCGTTCTATCAGTAAACTTGGTTTTCGACATTTCTTCGTGAGAATAACCAAGAATTTTGGTTAACATATTATTGGATTCTATGGAGTAGCCTTCGAGACTCGTCAATGAAATTCCCAGACCTGATAAATAAAATGCTTGATTAAACTTGTGTTCATTGAATTTACTTTTTTCATTGGACTCGACTTGTTTTGTAATGTCGGAAATAACCAGGGCTACCCGGTTCTGAGCCCTATGTATAGGTTTAATCTGTAAACGATACCATTTGTCCTTGTGCTCGTTTAAATTGGATTGAAAATCCATCTTAAGTTCGCGGTCCAATTTTAATGAATTTTGTATCAATTGGACAGTGGGTACAGCAAGATCCGGCGGAAAGAGTTCTGTGAGACTCTTGTTTAGAAATTCTTCGGGACTGTAGAACAAGAGATCTGGATTGTTGGTCCAGTAGTTTTTAAATACACCAGCATCGGTTACTTCAAATACGAGATCATTCAATGAGGCAACAAGCAATTGAAGTTGGTGTTGTTTATCTTCCAGGACGCGGTTTTTATTGACCAATTTCGATACATCCATAAATGAAATTAAAAGACCTTTTTTATTGTCTTTTATCATAACATGAACATCGAATTGATACCATTTAAACTCTTGATCCTTTTTTCTTCCTAGGATAATTTCATTTTGGTCTTGGTTTTTGGAAAGAGCTGTAAAAAATGGCGTTTCTGTAGGCGACAATACCGAAAGATCATCTGCTGTGTAAAACGTTATTAATTCCTGTATTTTGTAGCTATCTGCCGTACTATCGAGGTCTAAAAGTTCTTGAGCCCTTTTGTTGAATAGTAGAATAGTGCCATCATCTGTGGTCGTGATTGTTCCCTCCAACCTTGTATTTACAGTTTGATCAAAAAGCATAGATAAAGAGTCCCGCTGCTGATGCATTATTCAACCATATTTAGGGTTAATTTTCTCATTTAAAAGTATAAGCAACTCATTGAGTACTTAATTTGCAAAATTGGTAACTTTTACCCCAAAATAATAAATAAATATTAAAATATGTAACTTTTTATATAAAATACTAGCAGGTATATTGTTATGTATGCATAACAATATACCTGCTAGTATTTTACCTCTTCTGTGCCTAAGACCTTCTGTCTAATTCTTAATTTTTTCTAGCCACATCCAGTTGAACCAAAGTGGTTGTACTTGTTTACTATTAAAGGTTATGATATACTTTCCGGGCTTATCGAATTTAAATTTGCCGATGCGGTTTTCGACAAATTCTTCTGTATAATTGTTTTCATTGGGCTCGACCACCATTTTGTTGGTCGAAGCAAAACTTCCTTCCAACCGCTGATTGGTCGTACTGACTTCAAAAACACTGTTTTCTTTATTGGGATTATGTGCTGAAAAATCGAGTGAGTAGATGCCCGCTTCAGGGATGGTTACCTCCCAATCGATCTTCGTATCCCCCGTCAGGATCGCATGCGTTGGGTTTTTGCCGTTATAGCGTACAATTTTGAGTCCTTGGTTGAGGCTATTGGTTGATTTCAATGAAAAGCCACCAAAGGTTGATTCTGGGACCGTATTTTTGTCTAGTTCCACCGGCCCATTAAAGGTTAATTTAACTTCTGAAACATAATGATCCGGCTGCGCGTCAGGCAATTGGATATGGATTAAACTGAGACTTTGATCAAATTTTAGTGCCGTTGATACACTTCCCTTCATCAGGGAAACCTGTTCTGGTGTCGATTTGATTCCTGTAATCCGAAGTGTATGGTCTAAGGGCCAATTAAAGACGTGTGCATACACGACTGTTTTTTGCCCTTCCTTTTTAGTTGTCAGGTAACCCCAATCGAACTGGTTGTTTTTTAGATCAAGGCCGGTGCTGCCGTAGATGCCCTCTCCGTATGTGTTTAGCCAATTTCCGACTTCGTGCAGACGACTGACACTTTCGTAGGGCACCATTCCATTGGCACGTGGTCCGATATTTAAGGTGAACCCGCCGTTGAGACTTACATTGGAGATTAAGGACTGGAAAATTTGACTGGTTGATTTCCATTCATTTTCCTGGCCATTGTATCCCCAAGAATGGGCAATCGTCCCAGGGGTTTCCCAGGGATGGTTAATGTAATTGCTACCAAATTGGTTGTCACCTAATGTCTCGAAATCCACATTCTCTGCATCCGTAGGAAGGCCTAGGCGTGAATTAATCAAGCAATTAGGTTGAAGTTCACGGATAAGTTTGACAACTTGAAGTAATTGTTCTTTTTTAATAATAGATTTTTGATAAGGGATCCACATGTCGAACCATATCAAGGCAATGTCGCCATAATTGGTCATCAGTTCGCGCAGTTGAGGGATGACTTTTTCTTGCCAATATTGATTGTATTGGGCATCGGTAACATGTCCCGACAGCTCCTGTTGATGGTTCCAGCCGTATGGATGTTCCCAGTCAATCCAATGTGAATAATAAAAACCCAATTTCATGCCGTGCTTTCTACAGGCTACTGCAATATCTTTGATGACATCCCGATTGGAACCACTCAATTGTGGAAGGCTATAATGACCAACTTTTGTGTCCCAAAGAGCAACACCATCGTGATGTTTGGCGGTGATGATAATGTATTTCATCCCAGCTTCTTTTGCTAGAAGAACCCATTGCTCAGGATCTATTTTACTCCAGTCGAAACGTTTTGCCAAGGTACCGTATTCTTCTTTGGAGACGCGGTTGCGATATCTTAACCACTCAGCATAGTTATTCATATAACGTAAGGGTTCACCCTTCCACATGCCTTCGGCTGCACTGTACAGCCCCCAATGAATGAACATGCCAAAGCGGGCATCTTTAAACCATGAGGCTTTTTCAGAAGTTTGTGCAAATAGTTTGGCTGAAATACTGAATAGCAATAATGACAGAATCAGTAGTCGCTTGATTGATGGTATCATAAAGGTTGTTCTGTTTTTTGACTTACAAGATAGGCAAAAAATCGAATATCGATCCTTAAATTGGGTTTTGAAGTGGCTGTGAAGGATAAAATGTCGTCTGTAAAAAAGTGAAAACCCCTCGTATTTAAACGAAGGGTCTTTGTTTAGTATGAAGCTTTAACGCGATTATTTCAAGTTAAAGGCCTGGATAATCTTTTTAAAAACTGCTGTATTGTTGTAGATGCCAATAAAATTTTGCGCACCTGGTCCATAAGCAAAGACAGGTACCATAATATTGGTATGGTCATCGCTACTGAAATTGCCCCTAACAGTTCCCTTTTTATAATTGGCATCCAACAGGGAAAGTCCGCCAGTTTCGTGATCTGCAGTGACAATGACGAGTGTTTCACCATCTTGGTCCGCAAATTTTAGGGCTTCCCCGACAAGCCGATCAAAGTCATGTTGTTCGGTAACAACATAGGGAAGATCGTTGGCATGGGCTCCATAGTCAATTTGTGCACCCTCGGCCATGATAAAGAAGCCATTTTTATTTTTAGACAAAAGCTCAATCGTTTTTGAGAGGGAAGTTTTTAGCATTTCTCCCCGTCCATCGAGTATTCTTCGTGTCGCAGAATCCGCCAGGAGTACGAGCTGTTTGCCTGATGTCGCTTTTTCAAAATCACCTAAATTTTGCTGAAGCTGATAACCTTTTGCCGTCAGTTGCTTCATCAGCGTGTTATCCTTGTTGTTGAGGAAGCTTTCGCGACGGGATCCAACGAGAATATCCACATGGCTATTTTTGAAATCTGCCGCAATTTCCTGTGACATGGTCCGATCGATCTGATGTGCGTAAAATGCAGCCGGGGTGGCATCTGTAATATCTCCCGCACTGATTATACCGCTTTTGATCCCGTGTTGAGCAAGTGTATCAGGAATAGCGCTCAACAATTTACCGTCTGCATCCACGCCAATGTAACGGTTATTGGTTTTATGTCCAGTAGCCAAAGCTGTCCCGCCCGCAGCGGAGTCTGTAAAATCCGAGTTGGATGCTTCGGTGCGCGAAAGACCAATATGTTTCATATTGATGATATTGGACTGACCAAAATTGGCACTTAAACCTGCTTGTATTTGGGCTAAGCCCATTCCATCACCAATGAGTAAAATAACATTCTTGACCTTGCTCGTTGCACCATCATTTTTATAGGTTGGCTGATAGGGAATGTAGGCCTTTGGATTTGCGTATTCGACTTTAGCGTTATTTAAATAGAAATTCTTAAGTGCAGTAGGGTGGTCTGTATTGATCCAGTCTACCCCCATGTGACCAAGCTCTTTCCAACTATTGGGACTATCTTTCGTAGCCCAAAAACGAAAGGGTTTACCTAATTTATGCGCTTTGTCTATTACAGATTTCATCTTTTCAAGGTCGGGCGGAGTGGGAGTTCCTTTGCCATTCCAGACAGAATACTGCTTAATATCCTGACTGATCATCCCAATATGTTTGAGCTGTGCCGGCGTATAGTCTTTTTCCGGCCTACCATCAAAATAAATCATCGATGGATAATTGTCGAACTTTTCGGGCGGTGGGATTTCACCGCTGACGACAATTTTAATGGCGGAAGGATTTTTCTGCTGGTCGAATACAGATTCGTTGCCCTTCAAATCGGCTAACAATTTAGACAATACCTGTTCGTAATTTTCCTTAATATCAATCACAAGCTGCAAGGTTTGCTCAGGTTTGGCATAAGGTTTATTGCCGTTCTCCTTAAAGAAGGCAATTAAAGGGTCGATGTAAAGTTTTTTTAATGTCTTCCCTGGTTTGATTTCGCTGCTTTCATGAGCAACGTAGAGCTCCCCATTGCGGTAGAAGACGTCCGCTTCGATAGAGCCCATTCCAGCATAGTAAGCCTCCAACAGCGGGATTTGTTGTTTGTAATCATTGTGGCTATGACCTGCATTGGCAGTCAGTTTCTGTTGTGCAGAAACTGACTGAATGCTTAGGCTGGCAAATAGCAGCCACATTAATTTAGTGTTTTTTACCATCCTGCATTTTGTTTAATGACACCGGAACTGTTGTCGATCTCGCGTTGTGGAACTGCCCAGACATCATGTACTTGCGGATTGAAATTTCTAGCCGGCCAAATTACAGCACCATCAAAATCGTGTAGCGGTTTGGCATAGGTAGCTTGCGCATCGCCCCATCTGACCAAATCGCGGTGACGGTCTGCCCATTCACCAGCAAGTTCATTGCGGCGCTCACGTTTTAGGTCAGCAAGGGTCATTCCGCTTTTTGCGATTAAACCAGCTCTTTTTCTAATTTTATTTAATTCGGTATCACCAGCACCAGCGCCATTTAAATTAATGGCCGCCTCAGCTTTAATCAATAATACTTCGGCATAACGCATCAAGGGTACATTGAGGTCTGTAGTGCCGTTGTCACCATTTGGATTGACATGTGTTGGAATAGGGTTGGCATATGAAAATGGTTCCATGTACTTTTTGAACTGATAGTTCGAAGTCGCGCCACCGTCTTTAGTAAATGTACGTTCTGCGCCAAAAAACTGGAATTTGTCTCCTGGTTTCAAGATTGTTGCTTCACGACGCAAGTCACCTGTTTCAAAAGAATCGTAAAGTTCTTTTGTCGGCAGATAGTAACCCCAGCCGTTGTAAATTCCCCAAGCTTTGTTGGTCAACATCACACCTGGAAGTTTGCTGCCCCAGCCAGTACCACCACCATTTGGCGTACAGACCACCGACCAGATATATTCTTTGGACCAGTTGTTGGCGGCTTTAAACACATCCACAAAGTTGGTCAATAATTCATGTTTGCCCGAACTGATCACCATATCCGCGTACTTCGCTGCATTGGTATAATCTTTTTTGTACAGATATACTTTTGATAAATAGGCCCATGCAGCTGTTTTGTGGGCTTTACCATAATCGGTATCCTTCATCTCAGAAAAATAAGGAAGGTTGTCGGCCGCTTTTAATAGCAGTGAAATGATGTAATCGTAGTTTTCGTTAACGTTGTTTGCTCTGGCTACCGGAACGGAAGCATCTGTTTCAGGCGTAACAATAGGCACACCTGCCTTGTCGTTACCATAGTTTGCTGCCAGCTGAAAATAAACCAGGCCTGCATTGAAATAGGCGTCACCAATGATTTGTTTTTTTCGAGCTTCATCCATGGAGATATTGGGAACATTGATAATAATATCGTTGGCCCTTTTTATAATCGCATAACGCATGCTCCATTGCGATTCTGTATAACCGCCACCGATGTAATTGCGGTTGAAATTTTTGATATTGTCCGCTTCGGGTTTGTTACGTCCGGTCACCATGTCGTCACTGGCATTAATAAACCAGAACATTCCACGGCCATAATAATCCTCTTCGTTGTACTTTTCATACATACCAGCTTCTGCTTTGATCGCATCTTGTTCCGTTTTCCAGAAATTCTGTGCAGACGGGGAGCCCTCTGGCGTTATATCTAACTGTTTGTTGCACGATGCAAAAAATGCTAGTGCAGCTATTGCAAGGTATTTTATATTCGTTTTCATTTTTTTTTATTTTTTAGGGCTGATAAGTATAACTCATCTGCATTGTTTTAAGATTAGAAATTGACATTTAAACCGACAATAAAGCTTCGGGCTTGTGGATAACGGCCGACATCAAGACCATTGTTATCCATCCCAATTTCTGGGTCAAAACCTGTATATTTTGTAATGGTGAACAGATTATTGGCTGTTGCATAAATGCGTACGTTACCCGTCTTAAATTTGCTTGCAATTGATTTTGGTAAAGTGTAGCCTAATGTAACGTTACGAATGCGGAGGTAAGAACCGTTTTCAATGTAAAAATCGGATGCATTGAAGTTTCCGTTCGCATCTGAGGTGGAAATGATTGGCACTTTACCATTTGGATTTTCTGGAGACCAGGCGTCCAAAATACCCGTTAACTTATTGTAAGAAGGGCCACTTGCACTATACGTTGTTCTTTTGATAGCGTTGAAAAGCTTGTTGCCTTGAACGCCCTGAGCAAAAATATTGAAATCAAAATCCTTATAATTCGCATTAAAGCTCAATCCATAGGAGAAATCCGGGTATGCACTGCCCGCAAAATAACGATCTTCAGGTCCGATTGAACCATTGCCATCGATGTCTACAAATTTGAAATCTCCTGCTTTTGCATTCGGCTGAATTTTTTGTCCATTGGCGTTTTTGTAATTATCAGCTTCGGCCTGACTCTGGAAGATACCATCTGTTTTGAGCACATAGTAGCTGTAGAGCGGTTGACCGACGGTAATAGAGAGCGGAGCCAATTCATTTCTGAAATTAGTACCCACAGCAATGGTGTTCAAGCCCGGTGCTAATTCTTCAACCTTGTTGTTTAATTTGGTTAAGGTTGCATTGATGGAATATGTAAAGTCGGAATTTCTTGAACTATTATAGGTCAATCCTAGCTCGATACCTCTGTCTTTGACTAAACCCGCGTTGATCGTTTGACTATTTAAGCCTGCTGTACCTGGTAGTGAACGGGTTAAGATCATTTTATTTGTTTCCTTAATAAAATAATCGGCGACTAAGTTAAAATGGTTGAAAATTCCCAAATCTAAACCTATATTAGTCTGTTTACTTTCAGCCCAAGTGAGGTTCTTGTTGGCCAGAATCGTTTGTACGTATCCTTTTTGTAAGGTCGGTGTTTGACCGAAATAACTTTGTGTCGATGCTAGTAGCGGGTTGACAGCTGCAGCTGACAAACTACCGAGATTACCTAAAATACCATAGCTACCGCGTAATTTTAATTGATCTAACCAGGTTACTGATTTTAAAAACTCTTCTTTGCTGATTACCCATCCTGCTGATGCAGAAGCGTAGTTTTTAAATCTATTTTCCTTTGTCAACATGGATGACCCATCGCGTCTACCAATCAACGATAATAAATATTTATCATTGTAACTGTAGTTTGCTCGTAAGAATAGCGAGGATATTGCTGTTGAAGCGTAGCCACTTTCTGAAGGTTGAATGGTATTGGCATTTGTTAAATAACGGTATTGTTTGGACTCATCATCAAAGCCTGCTCCGGAAGTATATAGATAGGTGTTTTTTGTCTTTTGGAAGGTATAACCACCGGTTAGGTCAAGTTGATGCTTGCCGAAAGAAGTTTTGTAATTTAAAACTTGTTCTGCAAGGATATCGTTTGCATCATCAGCTCGTTCAACCAGACTATTGCTCAAAACGGGTTTGCCTATTTCCGGACGTCGTGGTGTAAAACTTTTATATCTAGCGTTTGATTTAGTAATACTTAAGTTGGATCTGAATGTTAAGCCTTTTGCCAATTGGATGCTCGCATAAGGATTGACAACAAGGACATTGACCGGATTGTTGATGTCGATGCGCATCAGTTCGGCAACAGGGTTAATGATATCACCGTAATCGCCCGGGAATGGCCCTGGTAGACCGGCAAAGCTGCCATCAGCATTGTAAGGAGTTCCATTGGTTGGATAATAGATGGCAGATAATAGCGCTCCTGTATAATCGCTGCTCGTATTGGCACCATTTCCATTGGTACTGCTGTAGGATAAGTTTTCACCAACTTTCAACCAGGGGGTAAGTTGATGTTCTGAATTTATACGGAAGTTATAACGCTTGGTTTTCGTATTTAGGACAATACCTTCGGCGTTGCGGTAATTGAAACTGAGGTAAAAACTAGATTTTTCGCTACCACCATTAATTGCAGCATTGTAATCCTGTAGTGCTGCATTTCTAAAAACTTCGTCCATCCAGTTTGTTTTGGTGACTAAACCTTCTGGGTATTTGGTCGGATCAAAAGCAGGTAGGATAGTTGTTCCACCATTTTGAGCGGCTGTTGCAGCGACTTGTGCACGTTGTTCGGCATTTAAAGGCTGTAATTTTCGCCATGCACTTTGTTGACCTAACTTGGCGTCAACGCTAATTTGCATCTGTCCTTTTTTTCCTTTTTTAGTGGTGATCAATACCACACCACCAGAAGCTCTGGCACCATAGATTGCTGCAGAAGCATCCTTTAATACAGAAATAGACTCAATGTCGTTGGGATTTAATTGTGGCGTACCTAGGAAAATGGAACCATCAATAACATAGAGTACATTTTCACCATTTATACCACCAGCACCGCGGATATTGATACGGGGTGAAGCAGTTGGGTCACCACCTTCGTTTGTGACAATAACACCTGGCGATTTTCCGGCCAATACTTCGCCAACGCTGTTGACAGACCTAGACGATAATTTGTCAAGTGAAACCAAGCTTACAGCGCCCGTTAATGTCTCTTTTTTCTGCGTTCCATAACCAACAACAACAACTTCGGATAGGGTCGAACGTTCTTCGCTTAGCGTTACATTAATAACTTCATTTTCACCAACTGCGACTTCCTTGGAATGGAATCCGACCATCGAAAAAGAAAGTACAGCTTGCGGTCCTGCCTCGATTCGGAAGGCTCCTTTTGTATCTGTTGTCGTTCCAACCTGCGTACCAACTACTTTTACAGAAACACCTGCGATTGCAGTTCCCAATGTGTCCCGTACAAAACCTGTCACGATACGATCTGCCTTCATGTTTGCTTGTGTGTTCAAGATCACATAGTCCTCTTTTTCCACCGCATTGATTCCAAGCTTATTCAAAAGAGAGCGAACTGGTTCAGTTTTAAAACTGCCGCTTAAGACCGTGTTACGTTCTTGCAATAGATCGGGATTATAAACAAAATGAAGGCCTGAAAGACTCTCGATTTTGTGTAGAATCACATCGAGTTTCTCGCCCTTGCTTATTTTGATGTTTACACTGCTTTTGTCCAGACGTTGGGCCATGCTTGGGGAGGCCATCAATGAACTGCAGAATACCGAAGTAATCGAAAATGCGATGCAGGGATACTTCATGATCCGATAAAAAGAGAATTCTCTTTTGAATGCAGGTGTTTTCATTTTTTTGTAATGATTAGGTAATGAATTACGCATGGTGACTAAGATGTTTTAGGTAAATTTTTAGACATTATTTGTGGACTTTAAATATTTTATCCTTTTCAATCGTACTGTACTTGAGGTGATGTAGGCTGCAGATGATATCCAGTATTTCTGCCGGATTTTGTGTGCTATTGAATGTAGCTGTTGTTTTTAAAGGCGAAAGTGAAGTGTCTTTTAAGATAATTTCGATGTTGTAGACATATTCCAGTCTTTTTACCACCTCCTTAAGTGGTGTTCCATCAAACGCAATGGCTACGGCTGTATTTTTTTCTACTAGGTTGCGCGATGATTGTTTGGTCTCTTTATCATAGCGTAGACTTTGGTTTTTGGTTAATATGCCGAGGATCTTATCATTTTGCTCCACAGCAACCTTACCCGTAGCGACGGTGACTTCGACTTGATCGGAAGCCTGATAAGCTTTTATCCGAAAAGAGGTTCCTAATACTTTAACTGCTAGCTTCGATGCAAGCTGTACCTGAAATGGATGCTTCTCGTCGTGGGCAATGTCAAAGAAGGCTTCCCCCTCAGTAAGTGCTATTTCACGGATATTGCCCTTGAATTTACTTGGATAGCTGATTTTTGAAGATGGTTCGAGGATAATTTCCGAACCATCTGCCAAGACAATCTTTTTATGTTCCCCTGCAAGGGTTGTTGTGACGATCTGCGCAGATGCTGTGATAGGTTGATTATTTACTTTCCAATAAAGAAGTCCTATGGAAGCAATCATTAAAATAGCGGCTGCTATTTTGAATACAGGTGAATACAGCAGGGAAGGTCGTTTACTTCCCTTTTCTGAAATACTGGACTGAATATTGGCCAATAATTGTTCGCGCAGTGCAGCTTTTCGTTCCTGCGGAACTTTTTTTGCAGCGTTATCCAGTTGGGCGTACCAATCTTCGACTTGCTTAATCTCGGCGGCGGTAGCCTCTCCATTTAAATATTTTTGCAGTAACTGCTTTGCTTTTTCTTCCCTCATTTGAATACATGTCACTTCAAATGGGAAATGGTAATAGTCGAAAATATTAGGAGTATATTAAATTATTGTTAACACTCAAAAAAAATGGAGGAACTGCCTAAGAGAGGCTTTTTTTGAGCAGTTTCATGGCCGAGGTAATTTGGTTCTTGACAGTTTGTACGGAGACATTTAGCTCGCTCGCAATTTCCTTGATAGACTTTTCTTGCTTTCGGCTCATGGTGACGACCAGTCGCATACGTTCGGGAAGCAGCATCAAAGCTTCTTCAACTTTTTGCTGCGCGTCTTTTAGGAGCAGTAGGTCGTCCGCTGAATCCGCATATCGTTGGTTCATTAAAGTCGCTAGTTCGGCTTTATGTCCATCTTTAACTGTCGTATTCCGAAAATGGTTGATTACTTTGAATTTGACAGCCCCATGTAGATAGGCTGCAAGACCACCAGATATGATGACCTGCTCACGGTGTTCCCACAGCGAAATGAAGATTTCCTGGGTAATGTCCTGAGCCACATTTTCGTCGCCTATTTTCTTAAAAGCTGCATCAAATATGGCTTCCCAGTACAGATTAAAAATCTGTTCCATGGCAAAGTGGTCACCTTGCTTTAATGATGCTATCAATAATTCGCTCACAAGATCAGTTTTAATTGGACAAAGCTAATAACTCAGTATTCCTTTAAAGTTAATAAATCTTAAAGAGTATATTTTGTCTGTTATAAATTAATCTTGGTAATTTTTGCTGAGATTGAGCGGTATATTTTTATTCTTTATATTCCTTGCCCGTAGCAATGTCAATAAAATAGCCGTCGTCCCGATTGCACTCATTTTTATATTGTACCCACCCGTTGGGATTGATAGTCATGTAGCTTTTGTTGCCGATTCGTTGTTTTGTCTTGTTGTTGTATAAAGTATAGCGACCATCTTTATGCTCCTGTAATGCAAAGATTTGTCGTTTACCATCTAAGGTTTCAATATGTTCGAAATCGGGGTTTATATCCCAAGTCTTTGTACTTGAATTCCATAGGCCTTTTGTAGGTTCTAGATCACCTCGTTTTACATCAATTAAATAAAGATCTTCTGATGAATCGATGTACTTTATTTTTCCGGTCTTCCAATTCTTTTCCAGGGCATTCGAGGTGAGTAACATGTGTTTGTCTGGCCAGACCAAATTACCCACCTGATCCAGGATATAGAAGTTCGGGGCTTTGATGGTGTCCAATAAGTTGCCATCTTTATCCATATATAACCAATCATAAGCCCAGATGGCATGATCGTAGTTAAATCTGCCTAGAATAAAATAGGGCGAATTAGTCACCGAATAAACTAAGGATATTTCTTTTAGAAAGGCAATCTGTGTCGCATTGGCTTGTCTAATTTGTTTTGGAAAAGCTTTGTCGTATTGTGGAAAGGCATATATGCTGCCTGTATTATTGTCCTTTAGTAGTTTGGGGATTGCTGGGCTGTAGCGCTCCTGATTGATAGAATCGAGCTGTATGGCCTCATTTTTCCAAAGAAGGTCTATTTTGTCTATGCCTGTCAAAGCGGATAAAACCGGTTTTTTGCTTCGGATATCAAGGATGGTAAAACTGTTTGCTGATGCTGGAATATAACGTCCGTTTTCCAAGGGCATTTCAATGTGTTCTTCTATTTTCTTAAGTTTTTGATCTTTTAGCAGATACAAGTTCCCATTGAGGATCAGATGCTTGTCGTTTAAGGGGTAAGTTGCAAGGTTATATTCGTTCTCATCGTAAGGAATATCTTTTTTCAGCAGAATCTGATTACTTTCCAATACCCGTATTTCAAGCTTGACATAAGTAGCTGTTTTCTTGATATAACTGCTTAGGATATTCCAGTCCCATTTCCAGAAGGGCAATTTCTTTTCATATTCCTGGCGTTTCATCAGAAGAGTCAGCTGCTTGAGGTCTAAGAGCTGTAAATCTGCGTCAGAATAATTTTCTACCAATTCACCTTCGCTGTTAATGATCCCCGTTTGATCCTTTTCATTGGCTACCAGTGCATATCCCGTGGACGTGAAAGGCTGAGCCCAATGGAACTCGTGGGAGAGCATCTTACTGAATGCCGTGTCAACATAGACAAACTGCTTGTTTTTAGTTTGGAAGGGTATCCATTTAACCCGAACCCGGTCATTTTTTGTGATTGTGATGGCATCCTGTGCACATGCCGTCATACATAGTATCGTTGTTATACTTAGCAATAATGATTTGATCATCCTTTTTTCAATTAATTGAACCTGGTTGTTTGCAGCTCGCATGTTGTTGCAGTTGCTCGTGTTGATTGAGTCCGAATTGCAAACCGTACACGCTCTGAACCCCCTTGGTTTAGAAACTAAAGTAGTGGAAAACAGGCTTTGGAAAAATAGCCGATTTCAGTGATTATCTTGATGATTCAAAAGGAATGTAATTTTTCTTTTGCTGGACTCATAGTTATATCATCCAAGGATGTCAATATTGCGTATGCTTTTTTCTTTGAGCCGATTAATTTGGCTAATCGGCTCAAAGTATGTATAACTGGCAATATAAAGAATGTGCAGGAGCTGGGAATAATTGAACAGTGGGGGCAGGTCTTTCACTTTTTAGTAACCGGAACCAAAACAACCTCCCCTTTGTTGGTTTGATACCAGTATCTGTTGCCTAGGTCATCTTCGAAATCATGGTTCACCCGGGATTTATCAACCTTTTTGAAACTTTTTACATCTGGTCCGTTGAATATTTTATTGCCAATGAAAATGTGGTTTGCGTCTTTTGCAACAGCAAACTTGAGGACTTCGAATGTCTTTGGATCTGCTTCTGAAAATATCTGTTGCTTATAATAGACATGATTTTTGTCGCGTGACCAAGTGGCGTTTCCGTTTGATCCTTCTAATAATTCAAAGCTGCCCGGATCGACCGCAGGGTATCCAAATTTCTTACCCGAGATAATCACCAATTGGTCAATGATTACCATTTTCTCATTGAGGAATTTTATGTTGTTTGACGAAGGGAGTTCGATTTCCAGTATACCGATGCCTTGATAAGGCTCGTAGTAAAGCAGTGTATGGTTATCCAGTAGTACATATGCCGCATTGAGAGCCTTAACGTGAGCTGTTTTATAGTGGAGCGAAAGAATACCTTTGTTGGTGACTACCGAAAGCTGATTTTTATCTTTTACAAAGTTGCTGTTGATAACGCTGAAAGTCGCATAGTCGACGTGAAGGGGTTGATACTTATAAAAGTAATGTGCTTTATCTTTAGCTAGTGCCGGCAGTTGATCATATAACGTCGTATAAGTTGCCGGATCGGCTCCATCAATAATGGTAAGCTGGTTTTGGTTGCAATCGGAAGTAGCCGACGCAAAACCTTCAAACTTGAATACGTGTTGTTGATCGACAGGAATCCTGTTTTTCAGTTGAAAGGTCTTTACATCCACCAGCTCTTGGGGACAACCCATAAAATAGATGCGATCCTTATCGCGGGCATAGACCTCTTTAATCACTGAAAAACTAGCTACATCGGCAACGGTCTTTCTCGACCCTCTTTCAAAACCATTGCCGCCCGGTATAAAATAAATCGCGCCGTTCTTTTTATAGTAGTCTTCAGATAAAGGACTGACCTGCTCCTTGCAGGAAAGGAGTAGACTTATCAAAGCACTTAGGATTCCCATTTTTAAGCTATTTTTCATACTCGCCAACGTTATATCTTATCGCAATTATTGATTATTCATTGATGTAACGCACCGCAAAATCGATCCAGTCTGAAATGGACTCATCCAAATAGATGTCTGGCTGTATACCTATATTATCAATTGGATATTGTGGTAGTCGAGTAGATCGGTAGGTTGGCAAAAGGAGTTGGTAGTTGTCGCAACCAAATTTGAACTCACGTATTGAGCCGTAGTCAAGGGCACCCATACTCGGGATTCCCATGATTTTTACTTTTTTGCTCTGGCGGGAACTGAATAAAAAATTCTCCGCTGAACTGGCTACATTTCTATTGACTAGGATAATGACCTGTTGCGGACTCTTTTTATTAATGACAATCGTATCTATGATCACCTTCTTGTCACCATACAGTACAAATTTTCCGATATTCTCCCTGTATTCCCGAAGATCTTCGTCAATTCTTTTTACTTCATTGAGAGAATCCTGCTTAATATGCTTGATGGCATAATCGCGCAACCCATTGACTAAGGTATGTGTCGCAAAAAACTCAACACTCATAATCCGGATAGGGTTAGTTAAGATATAGGGCAATAGAGGCTGGTATACATCGTCCGTTCCACCACCATTGTTTCGTACATCTATAATAAGTCCTTTACTGCTTTCGATCTTTTCTTTGTTTTTTTCGATCAGCTCTTTGAAAGGGGCTATGTTTTCGTACCCGAAGCTTGAGATCTTCATATAAAATATATCGGGACTGATCGATTTTGAACTTATTTCCTCTTCTGGTTCTGCCTTTGGGGTTTCGGTACTTGTCTGTGGAGCATTTTTCTTTTTGGAAAGATCATCTAAGACAATGTGTTCATCATGGAAGAAGTCAAGATATTCCTGCAAAAGTCGCATACAGCTCCCATTTGAAACCAGCAAGCTTTTCTTCGTCAATATATTTTTTTTAGCTTGATACAGGTCCTTATTCTGCTTGGTTTTTTCTGGAAAACCAGGGTACTCGCGCTCTATTTTTACAATTAATTGCTTAAGTGCCTGTGAGCAGCTGCAGGTGGTTTGACCATAAATTGGTCGAACAAAGAAAACAAGACAAAAGATGAGGAATAATTTGGTATTGGTCATGGATATGGTTGTTAAAATTAATGCAATTTAAGAAATAGCGTATTTTCTGATAGCTTAAAAATTGAACAGCTTAAAAATAATAGAAATATATAATTGATTCGTGAGTTGTTTACAATTCGTAGCATATATTTATAATATGTAAAAGCTGGAAATAAATGGTCATCTGTCTAAATACAGGCCGGTATCCTTTATTTAAAACTTTAATGATAAATAATATTTTGATTTTATTTTGTTTATTTATATATTTGTATATATAAACTATATTTATGTATTCTATTTTGTTTTTCTTTTAATGGGAAACAAAGTGTTTTCTCTGTCTATATTGCCAGCGACGATAAAATACTTTTTCGCTATATGAATGATTTGAATACATGTTGATTTAAATGCTGGTATTTCCTGAAAAGCCAAGGGGCGAACGTCTATATGTAGTAATGTGTCGATCCCTCTTTAGTCTCCTTGGTTGTGATACTGTCTTTTTACAATAAAGTATTGATTATTTGCAATAATGATCTGTAACAGTCTGATCTGTTGAGATAATTTATTGTGCCAAATTTTTAATCTTAAATCATTTAGTATGGAAATTAATAGCCAATTAATTATCGATCGGCTTTCTCAGCGTATGGATCTCGATCGTGTTTATCTTTTTAAGTATCAGTTTCTCGGTCAGGAGCATTATCATTTGCTTCTTGCGCTGAAGCATGTGAGCGGGCTTTCACCGAAGGTATTAAAACCTATTGTGGAATTATGTTTAATGGACCAGCAGAATATTTCCTTTGAGCTGGTACCGATTGCTGAAATGCTCAGTAAAGTCAAAGTGGGCAGCCTGTATTATTCCTATGCCTCTCTACCTGAAAATACCGTTCATCAGGCTAGTAACAAAAAGAACCCACCTCTTCAGGCGAAAGAACTAAAAAGTGTTCTAGAAATAGCTGATGAATATTACCGGAAGCTCTTGCCTATTTCAGCGGGCTTTCTACGGGGGGCTGAAACATTTGGCCAACAAGGCAACTATCAAAGGGCTGTATTTATGTTACATCAAAGTATGGAAAACCACTTGCGTTTTTTACAGCTAATGATTGACGGAAAAGCCAATAATGTACATCATGTTAATAACAGAATTAAAAGTCTCAATGAACATTTTTCGCTGTTAAGGGAATCTCTTGTCGGAAAGGATGAGGAAGAAAAGAAGCGTTTTAGATTATTGGACAGTGCCTTTGATGCGGTGAAACAAAACAAGGATCTCGAAATCTCCGCCTTTGATGCCTCCTGGCTTTATGAGCATTGCAAGTTTGTTCTTCATACGATTGAACAGCTGTACTTGAGTTTTATGGAAGGCCTTAAAACGGGCTATGAAAAATTGTTGGCAAAAGAGGAACAAAAAGTCGTAAATAAAAACGTCGAAGTTGCAGTAGGTAATCTGGTGGCGAAGGAGACTACATTATCGAATGCTACGGCCTCGCAGTTTCATGTATTTCCTTGGCCGGAGCGGTATGAGACAGATATACTTCATGTGCTGGCTCAAATTCGTCAGGAGAATAATCCCGAACAAATGATGCTGCTCAATTATTACGTCAGCGATGCGTATGGGAAAGGACTTTTTCATTTTCCTGTGGTGGAAAATGAAAAGGCAGAAATCTACCTTGCAGTAATAAAAAAGAAAATAGGTCACTGTCATTTTCGAAAAATCGTTTATGGTGGAGTTACTGCAATTGTAGCTTTTATGAGTACAGATTTCCTGGCAACAAAACTGGAACTGGGTAGCCGTTTCTCCCATACCATTTGGAATGAATCTGTTGTTCTCTATCGCCATCCGCGTTATAAACCCACCTATTCCGTTTCTCCGGTCAATTGGCATGATACGTTATTTAAGACATCCATTTCATGGACACGCAATTCAAAACTCATGCAGGATCTGCTAGGTGTATTTGCCTTTGAAGGACTTACTAGTCCACAATTAGCTGTATTATTTTTAAATCAATTGACATCAATTGGACTATGCAGTTATCTCTACCTACGGATCGGTTATGCCCCAATGAATGTGACTATAGCGGATCTGGTGGACTGGACCTGTATCTGTGATAAAAAGGTGAAAGAATTTTATACAGCAAGAAGTGAAGTGGAGGAAATATTGAATGCAGAGCTGTTAAAACAAATGAAAGGGCGGGTCTATGAGCTTCCTTCACCATTGGCTCAGCTTGATATGGACTATTTTAGGTCAAAAGCGAAAGAAATTACGGATTTCTTTGTCGATCTCTGCGATCAGAGCATACGGTATATGGAGTTGAAATCGGAGGTTAAATTAAACGAGATAATATGATGGGAATTGGCTTTAACTGCATTGCGAAGGATGCTAAAATCCGTTCTGTAGAAAAAATACTTCCAAAAAGAAATTCTAGTGAGCCTCTTATAATTCCTTGGGAAGATGGATTTATAGGGCGAATGACTCCGCGTTACCTGACCAAATATTATGCTGATGATGAGATTCCATTTGTAGAACGAGATGATATTGTTCTTCAAGTTCGACCGTATCCGCCGAAATACGAACTTAGGCTAAAAAATAAATCAGGAATTACTGTTAAAATCGAGCTGACTGCGGAATACCTAAGTATTAATTGTTCTTGTAGCGCCGATTTAGTAGGGCTTTGTGAGCACGAAGCAATCCTGTTATCGAATAAATTACAGGATAGTCATCCCAATTATTTAAAAGGCCTATATCAGACTGAAATGAATAATTTGCCGGTATGGAAGAAAAAAATAGTCCCATTTAAGGTTTGTGACAATTATTCTTATGCTGAATTAACAGTAGAAATGAATAATGAATATGGGCGATTTTATCATTTAGCGCCAAATGATTATGAAAGTGGTCTTCGTCTGCCTGTACGTAGATTGGAAGGATATCTTGATCTAAAGCAGAATGATGAAGTGTATTTCTTTGTTACGACGAATTTTTCTGCTTTTGGTCTGCCAGTTTTTTTTCCATTTCATTATAAATTTAAACGCTCTCGTTCCCTTTCGTACTCTTATCTATTGGATGAAAGTAACTTGAAGTTGTCTTTAAATTCTTATGATCAATATCTGGAATTGTTCAGTCGTCGATTTGCAGCCCTCCTTAATGAGGACAAAATACTTCGGGAAGAGAAGAAGGATCTGGTCAGCGAAGATATCAATTACTTCGAGCGGAAACAATGGGAAATTATACAGGTATGGCGTGATTTACTGGAAAATCCGCCTTTTCCAATTAAATTGCGTTTTGTCGAAACATTTAGACGCTATCGATTCGCACAACAGATTAATTTGAAAAATTCGAGAGTGCTAGATGTTTTTACGTTAACTAAAGCACAGGGGAATTTGCACTTCAAAGTCGAAATTGATGATCAGGATCAATATTTGAAAATGCGAGTTTGCCTTTATTACAGCAATCAGCTAATAGATTGTCCTGAGTTTTTAGGAGATGAAAATTGTTTTTTTCTGAAAGTCTCGAATGGGGAAATTTTGTTTATTGATAATCTGATCCAGGCTGCGGTATTGCAAAAATTTAGGCAATGGAAATATAGATTGACTGTTTTTAAAGAGGATTTTCATGCTTTCTTGAACGATTATCTGATACCTCTGTCAAAAATAGCAGAGCTTGTCATGTTGAATAGGCTGGGTGAAAACATGAAAATTCCGCAAGTCTTCAAACCTTTTAAAAAAATCGCTACTATTTCTGTAATTGGCCAATTTCTTTGCTTAGAAGCTTTTGTCGAATACGACAAAGAGGGTAGGTTTTCGTTGAATTCCAGGAGCAATTTGATTGTACAGGAGAGACAGAATCGATTGACCTATTTTGAACGAGATAAGTTCAAAGAAGATGATTTTCAGAAATTTTTTAAGACGCAGCATTCGATCCTTAATCAAACTACATTAGAAAATAATTGGTTGATTCCTTTAAAAGAAATTGAAAACACTGTCTGGCTCTATGATTTTATGGACAGCTGTTTACTCAACGAAATTGCCGTAGAAATTGACCATCTTAAGCAAGGCAGTGCATACTATCCTTTTCCCCTAAACTGCACTGTGCGTAACGTTCGTATGGAAAATAATCACTGTTCGATTCTCCTCGGGCCAAAATTCGGACGACACACCGTTTCAATGGATGAATTTGAGGATTTAATCATGGGAGCAGATAAAGTTTTTACCGTTGGGGAAGGAACTTTTGGCGTGATACGTAGCGCTGATCGAGAAATCTATAGGCCACTGTTTTTAGGTGGAAGAAGGGAAGAGGATTGTTTTGTTTTAAATACAATTCAACTTGTTTCTATGCAGAAAGTGTTGGATAAAATAGATAAAAGGATTATTCAGGATAGTATCCGGGAGCGTCGTGAAAAACTTGCTGCATTGGATCAGATCCCTCTTTTGGAGATACCTAAAGGCTTAAGAGCTCAATTACGTCCTTATCAACAGGTAGGTTTCAGCTGGCTCGCTTTTTTAAATGAATTTCAGTGGGGAGGTCTATTAGCTGATGATATGGGTTTAGGAAAAACACTGCAGATTATAACATTGCTCGAATACTTTTACCAATTGCATCCTATGGGGAAATCTACTTTAATCGTTGTTCCTAACTCCCTTTTGTTTAATTGGGAAAACGAATACAAAAAGTTCGCTCCCCACCGAAATATAGGAATTTATCATGGTAAACTGCGGGAAGGCTTTATTTTTAAAGCAGAAGGTATGGTAATTCTTACGACATATGGAACGATATTAACTGATGCGGAATATCTGACTAGTTTGGACTTTAGTTATCTCATTATGGACGAATCCCAAGCTGTCAAGAACCGGAATTCGAAGCGTTTTGAGACGCTGTCAATGGTTAAGGCCGATTACCGCGTAGCGATGACGGGAACACCTATCGAAAATGGAGTGGAGGATATATACGCGCAAATGAGTATAGTCAACCCGGGATTTTTTGGTAATTACGGCAGTTTCAACAAAACCTATAAAGGAATTAAGGGAGAAGATACAACGCAGGAAACGACTAGTAGCCTCCAAAAGATGATTCAACCTTTTATCCTTCGGCGTACAAAAAAACAAGTTGCTTTGGATCTTCCTGAAAAGACCGAAACAATTCTGTATATGGATATGCTTCCGGAGCAAAGAAAGATATACGATAAGGCTAGAAAAATATTCAAGGGGGAGATTGAAAGTAATCTGAATAGTGCCGATTCCACAAAATCCAAATTTTTGGCGATAGAGGCGCTGCAAAAACTACGACAGCTGTGCAATTCGCCCATGCTGATGAAAGATGGTGGCTTCGGTCATGATTCGATCAAATTGGATTTTATTGATGAGATCATGGATGAAGTAGCTCCGAATCATAAGATTCTTCTCTTTTCGGCGTATACGTCCATGCTAAAGCTCGTGGCACAACGAATCGAAAATAAGGGTATAGCGTATGCCTATCTTGATGGTAAAATGAATCAGGATCAGCGGCAAAATGCGGTCGAAAGATTTCAGAACGAGAACGGATGCCGTGTGTTTTTAATCAGCCTCAAAGCCGGAGGAACAGGCTTGAATCTGACCGCAGCTGATTATGTTTATATTTTGGATCCCTGGTGGAATCCCGCTGCCGAAGCACAGGCAATAGATCGGTGCTACCGCATTGGTCAGGACAAGCATGTCATGGCTTACAAGATTGTTTGTCGGGATTCCGTTGAGGAGTACATCTTAGCACTCCAAGAAAGTAAAAAACGAATATCCGAAGGACTTATTTTAGATGAAACGAATCTGATGAAATCGATCAGTAAAGAAGAGCTGCTTAAATTATTTGAATAACCAATTACAAAATAAATTATGAAAACAGAATCTATTATAAAAACTTCCTATTCGGGAATGATGTATTCGTACGATTTTCAGCTTTGGTACACCTATCTTAAGCGGCGTATCCAACAAGAATGGAGGCAAGTGGAAGTTTTGTTTTTACTTGCTCGGCTTCGGATTTATCCAAGACACTTGAAAAATGTGCTGTATGGGCTCATGCAGCAAAATAAACTGGTCGTTAGAAATTTGGAAGGAAGATATTCTTTTTATCCGGTTGATAGAAAGGAGGGGCATGCAAAATTTAATTGATGATACTGGAAAAGAGAGATTTCACGCAGAATTTTCCATGTACTATGCGGGTATTATTTATCTCTTGCTATTAAATCGGATCAGCTTCGGTTTTACCCGTGAAGAAATGGCTTTCTTGATGGGACAAGAGGAAACCTATGTTAAGGAAATGGAAGAACTTAAAATCCCAGCCGGAAATCTTGAAGTTATGGTCCATCTTAATTGGGTGTTCAACCGCAGGAAAGTGGATATCAGTAAATTTGATAATAAAACCAGCTATCGGTTTGAGTTCACGATTTGGGAGGGAAAAGGGATCCGCCACTACCAAATGGAATATTTTATCAATGCCGTAGAAACCATCACCTTTTTTCAATTAATGGAAGAGATCAACGCCGAAGATAAAGCACAAGCTGAACAGGATGTATGCGAGCGGATGGCTGTGGAGGTGCTTTTGGATAAGCTCCTCGAGATGAATTATTTTAAGAAGTATAGAACACCGCTTGAACTTTGGCGCTATGTTGAGAAATATCTTGAAGAAAATATTCGCGTGAAAAGCTTGATGCAGGAGCTTGGGGTGTTCGCAGGAAAGAAAGGGAGTGCGCCGCTGCGGAAAACTAAAGCCAAAAGTTTTGGCTTCCGCTATATTGAACATAAATAAAAAAATATGGAAGATCTTACTGGAGTACCTTTAGAGGTACCACGAAATTTTCGCTTAATATGCGAGCTTTTTGGCATCGCTGTGCCAGCTTTTATTCAATTGTTTTTGGATCATTATTCTTTTATAGATCAAAATTTTAAAGATAATTCAAGCTATAATATTGCGACGAGAGCCGTACGTTTTATCAACGATAAAATTCCTAAAGGCGATAATCCTTTAACAATTGAATTCAGAAAGAATGAAAGGGACAAAGGGGTGAAATTATTGCAACGTCAGGTAAAATTGGCAATCAATAGAAATTATAGCACTGGCGAACGCAGAAATAAAGGCCGAATTATTACTGCCCAGATCTATGACCTTTTTGCTACAAAAGTGCGGCTTAAAGACCGCATCTATTTAGACGAAAACACATCCTTTAAATTGAGTAAGGATTTTCTGCTGACTTGCATGATGAATGCTGTTCATCCATCGCATTACATTAATACCATGATGCTACAGGTATCTACAGCTGACTTTTTAGCAGCAATGCACTTGGATAAAGCTACTTATAATCCAGTTTTGGGACTTATTCATCGTGTCCATGATGGTTATGGAGATCTTATTGATTGGGAATATCGTCATACGCCTTTTTTTAAACGATTTATCATGGATTTACAGGAACTCAATAAACGCTATTTTTTTTATCGCGACCTCGATAAAAGAATAGCACTTTATGAGGCCTGGCTCGATCGTATTTTGGAAACCAGAGATGAGGAGTTTTAGCTATAAATGAATTTTGGAAAGCTACTTGTCTTTTTATAAAGTTGGACTTGTATTAAAACGGTTAGATAGATACAATTTCGATGAATCAATTGATGACTTTTTAAATTAATAAAATATGAAAACATTGGAAAATATTAAATTAACGACAGCATTTAAACAATTTTGCGACCTGTTCAATTTCACACCGGAAGAAGTTGTACAGGAATTTATTGATAAAATTGACATTGCAGAGTATATGTGTGATCCAATACAACCCGATCGTTGGGCTAATGTATTTGCGATGGAGTATTTGATCCAATATACACAGTCTGAAAATAGTATTGTGGAATATGGAGAATTTGCAGAAGAGTGGGTTAAAATAATCGAGGCGAATGAGGGTGACCTTATTGGAAAAACAAGAACGCTATTGGATGCTTGGCACAAAAAAGTTTTGGAGGATCGCATTCATAGTATTATGAAAGGAGATGAAGGGAAGGATACAGCATAACGCTATGTTAAGTTTGATCAACTTTGTAAAATACGACGATCAAAATGTGTAGACCTAGCTAGTCACTGGCAAGGTACCTATAGTGATTATAACATGCAATCAAAATGAATCGCTATATTTAAACATGCACGAAAAACCCGAACAAAGAAAAACATCAATAGTTCCAGCATTAGTCAAAGTTTTTGTTGGTGCTATTGGTGTTTTTGCGATTTTGACAGTTTGTTTCTATCATAATGACCTGGACGTCGACGGCAATTTAACTGTAGGATTTCCCTGGATATTCTTTCGGAAAGGAAGTGGCTATAGCCTGGATCTTAATGAGCAGGTCGGATACCACGAATTTGAACCTCTAAAATTGATCGGCAATATTCTTTTTTCTGCAACACTGGCTCTGATGATCTTCTGGATATATCGCGTCATCATAAGAAAGCGCTAAACATTTTATAAATTTCACAAAGAACGCCAAGAATACATTCGCTAATTTCGGGCTCCTTGACTATAATAAATTATTCTCTTTAATGAGATTTCTGTAAAACTGTAAACTCTCCTCTAAATAAGAAATATAACTTTCTTTGTCGCGTAAAAGCTGCTTGTCCTTTGCTAAGGGCAATTTTTCTTGCTTTAACTGAGCTGTCGAAGAATTGATCAAACTATTTATATCCGTTTGTAATATATCCGCAATTTGCCGTAAACGCTCAATGTCTATCTTCGTTGTTCCGATCTCAAGATTCTGATAAGCTTTTAATGATATATATAATTGTTCAGCCATTGCCCGTTGGGAAATCTTGAGATATTTCCTACGCTCTTTAACGGCTTTGATAATTTCTTGTGATGTAACATTGCTCATGGTTAATAGAATGCAAATTAATGTGAATACAGGGTTTGGTATAACCAAAGATAAGTATTTTGAAAACATAATCTACTTGTGTAGTAGTCTTTATTTTCAGTTATTTAAAAACCACTGCTATCCTCCTCGTAAAATCTTCTTCGTAAGGCGTATTAAATCTTCATAACGACATTTAATATAGGAACATTTTCTACCTAACTGTTGGAAATGAATAGTTAAACCACTTATTTTTGAATAGTCTACTGATTTAGTAGTTTTTGTAAAAATAATAAACATATGACTAAAGTATTTACATTGATTGCATCGCTCACTTTCTCTACAGCGATTATGGCGCAGCATAAAACTGCCCTGTTAAACGGTCAAGTGACTGGCTATACCGCGCAGGATAAAGCTTTTCTGAGCTATCGGAATGGTACACAACGTATCGTCGATTCCGTCAACATTGGTTCAAATGGAACATTTCAATTCAATTATACGATTGCTGATCCGACAGTAGCCAGCCTAGCGGTAGGTAAGACACTTGCCCTGGCTCAACGTTCAAAAAATCTAACACTTTATCTTGAAAACACAGCGATCAAGGTTCAGTCCACCGATTCATTAAAAAATCCATTGGTCCAGGGGGGGAATACAAATAAGGAGCTTAGCCAATTGAAGAAACGGCTGGAACAAATTGCTCCTTTGCGTGATGCGTTGAATACAACATATTTTTCGGCGAGCCAGGAGCAACGAAATTCCCCAGAATTCAAAAAGGAAATTGAACAGCTCAGTGAGAACTATCAGCTTGAGAATAAAAAAATCCTGGAAACCTTTATCTCAGAGAATCCCAATTCTTTCGTCAGCTTAGACCGGATTGCAGAAGTTGTTGGCTATGCTCCCGAAGCCGAGGACCTCGATCGATATTTCAAACAGCTCAGTCCGGAAATACGTCATTCGGAAAAAGGAAAAGCTTTTGCACTACAGATTGATCAAACCAAGGCGACATCAATCGGACAGATTGCTCCGGCTTTTACCCAGGCTAACCCAGATGGGAAAAATATCTCCCTTGCCGATTATCGGGGTAAATATGTATTATTGGATTTCTGGGCAAGTTGGTGTGGCCCCTGCCGTCAGGAAAATCCCAATGTCGTAAAAGCTTATCATGCCCTAAAAAACAAAAAATTTACCGTACTCGGCGTGTCTTTAGATCAACCTGGCAAAAAGAACAACTGGCTGAAAGCTATTGCAGATGATAAATTAGAGTGGGATCAGGTTTCGGATCTTAATTTTTGGGATAACCAGGTCGCTAAGCTTTATAATATCCGATCGATTCCTCAAAATTTTCTGATCGATCCCAATGGAAAAATTATTGCCAAAAACCTTCGCGGTGAAGATTTGGAGCTTCAATTGTCGAAATATATCACAGATTAAGTTGTTTAAATTATGAGAAATAAATCTATTCGAAATAGGATGGTCATTGTTAAAGAATATGAAAATAATAACTATTTTAATTTTCGCTTTATGACTATTATCAGTTTATTCTGTTTATCAACTGCCATAGTCTCCTGTTCAAAGGAAGCTTCCATTTTAGAAAATGCCGAAGAACAATCTTTGATTCCTTTGCCTAAAAAGAATGCAAAATTACCTGGAATGGAAAGCGGTACTTTGACAACTTATCCGATCACTTATGTAAATGGATCATATACTAGTCTTTTTGCAGGGGGATTGAATTTTGGATCTACGTTTGCATATCCAACTAATAGGTATGAATTTGGTGATTATACCCCTTGGTTTCCTTATTTTGGATCAGTTACCTCCAATGCAAATCTTTTATCATTTGAGGTATCTGATCATAAATTTGTTGCCGTATTTGGAACAGCTGTAAACGGATTTGTTCTAAAATTTGATATTGTAAAATATTTCAAAGAATTAGAGAAGGGGGTTACCCTCAGTATTGGCGATTATATTACAAGAACAGATGGAAGTTCTGATGGATTGAGTTTGATAAAAGGAAAATTTTTAATTGATTATACTTCTCCTTTGGGTGTTTCTATTGCTGATGTGAACGCTTTGGAGGGGGGTGTTGTCGATCTAGGGCCAGGGATCTAATTACCTAGAAAAGAAATATAGTTTTATAATCCGTTAAAAGGACGGCGGCTGAGTACACAGCCGCCTTTTTAGTATTACCTTTTTGTTAAGTCTCCCGTCTTTGCTAACCCGGTTTAGTTAAAAACTGTTAATGTTTTATTGACCCTGCCTTCATATAGCATTTGTAATCTTGTACTCATAAATCAAATGCGCTACTTATGAAATTTAAAGCCAACAATGTCTTTTGGTTGTTATGTACCATTGCAGCGAGCTCAACCGCTGTTCAAGCCAAACCGCTCACACTAACCACCTCGCAATTTACGTATGCACAGGGGATCGTCAAAGGCCGTGTCCTCGACACCCAAGGAAATGCTGTCGCAGGAGCAACCGTTCAAAATTTGAAAAGTAAAAAATCTGTTCAGTCTGACGAAAGAGGAAATTTCCAGATCGAAGCTGAAATGGGCGATAACCTGAGTATTTCCTTTATTGGATATAGCAGACTCGTGCAAGCTGTCAGCCAATCCAATGGGCAGATCTTTTCTCTAAAGACCGATGAAAACACACTGGAAGAAGTGACCATCTCTATCGGTTATCAGCGGATCAGAAAGTCGGATGTCACTGGCGCAATCGCTAGCGTTAAGGCGGAAGAACTCAATCTGAGCGCACCAAAATTATCCCAGGCATTGGTTGGTAAAGTAGCAGGTGTACAGGTGATGCAGACAAGTGGCGCTCCATACGATGGGACCAAAATGCGCGTCCGCGGAATGGGATCGATCAATGCTGGTTCGGATCCATTGTACGTTATTGATGGATATCCAGCAGGAAACAATTTAAATATCAACCCCAATGATATTGAGTCTATCGATGTGTTAAAGGATGCCGCTTCTGCAGCGATCTATGGATCTCGTGGTGCTGGCGGTGTTGTATTGATTACAACCAAGCGTGGCAAGGAAGGTAAGAGTAATGTGGACTACGAAGTATTGGGTGGTTTCGGTCAGCTTTCCAAGAAAATCGATGTTTTAAATTCGGAACAGTTTATTGATCTCCTGATTGATGGTCGTAACAATTCGTATAAAGACCTTTTGGCTACGAAAGGGATTGCCTGGAGCGATAGTAGACGCTTTGATGATAATAAAACGCGTATTGCTAATGTCGGAAATGCCGGCTCGGTGAGTATTCCTGAAGACTACTATGACTTCGCATCTGGTACAGCAAAAAAAGCAAAATATGATACGGATTGGCAGGATGCCTTATACCGTAATGCGCCTTTTCAACGTCATAATCTATCAACCTATGGCGGTAACGAAAAAAATCGCTATTTCCTAAGTGGATCTTATCAGAATCAACAAGGGATCATGCTCGGGACGGATCAAAAGGTCTTTAATTTCCGCGCTAATATCGATAGCAAAGTCAGCAAGAGATTGACCGTTGGCGCAAATGTTTCATTTACATATAATGACAACAACGAGGTGACGACTGGGCGTTACGACAGAAGCCCATCAATGGCCGCATTAATTTATTTGCCTACCCTCCCTGTTTATAACGAAGATGGAACCTATGCCAAATACCTGATGGCGGATCTTTCGGCGAACAATTACGGTATCCAGAATCCTGAAAACCCACTGGCCTATGTTACTGAGATTAAAAACAACCGCCGTGGAAAGAGAGGGCTATACAACGCCTTTGCAGATTTTTCTATTATGGATGGCCTAAATCTAAAAGTAAACGGTGGACTGTCTACTTACGACGAGAAGTATGATTATTTCCGTCCGACAAGTATATCCGATGGAAACAACAAGCCGTTTTCACCGCAGGCAATTTCTGCTGCCTATGCAGATGCCAAGACAAAAAATGAATTGGACAAATTGCTGGAAACAACGTTAAACTATAACAAGACTTTTGGTGGTAAACATCAGGTATCCGCTTTATTGGGCTATTCGGCTCAACGAACAGATTACGATTATCAAGGTGTGAGAGCCAATGGTTTTAATAACAATGCAATTGGGGAAATTACAGATAAAGGAGCCGATCCTTCTAATTTCCAATTGCTAAAAGACGATACGTTCAAACGTACGACAACGCTCCAGTCATATTTTAGCCGTGTAAGCTATAGCTTTGATTCCAAATATTTCCTTTCAGCTTCCATTCGTACCGATGGATCATCACGTTTCGGGCCAAATAACAAATGGGGAACCTTCCCATCGGTTTCAGGTGGTTGGACCCTCTCCAAGGAGGAGTTTTATACGGATTGGTTAGGACAACAGTCAACGGTCAAACTAAGAGCGAGCTGGGGACGTAGTGGAAATAATAATATTGGTGATTATCGCGCGTTATCCGTTATCAACTCGCCAGCAGGAGTTATTCTTGGCGATAAAGTGGAGACTTCCTATACAGCAGGTGATCTGTTCGATCCAAAATTGGGTTGGGAATCAACCTCGCAATACAACGCTGGCGTGGATCTCGGTTTGTTAAAAGGACGACTCAACATTATGACCAACTTCTACCTGAGCCGTTCCTTCAATTTATTATTCAATCAGCCACTCTCCGCTGTATCCGGATCAACAACAATCTTGACCAATCTGCCAAATTCGAAGGTGCAGAACAAAGGTTTTGATGTGCAGGTTGATGCCACACTGATTCGCAAAAATGAATTTGAATTAGGATTCAGTGGGAATATCAATGTCAACAGAAATAAAGTGCTCGATCTCGGTGGGGCTTCTACCATCTTGACGAATGGTGCTGAACGCTCCTACTTAACGCATATTACACAAGAAGGAAGTCCGATTGGTATGTTCTACGGCTTTAAAGTTTTGGGTGTTGCCACGGAGGAAAACTATAAAACTGTCGCACCTTCCGCTGCTTCAACAACTCCGCTACAACCTGGAGATCTTTATTTTGAAGATGTTGACGGCAATGGTATCGTCAATGATGCCGATAAACGTGTGATCGGCAATCCGCATCCTAATTTCACCTATGGCTTTGCCGTCAATGCACGCTATAAGGCATTTGATCTACGCGCATCATTTAATGGCTCCCAAGGGAATAAAGTGCTGGATGGCTATGATTATTACCTCTATAATATGGAAGGTTCCGGCAATCAATATGCGGATGTCGCACAACGCTACCGTTCGGCTCAAAATCCGGGAAATGGTAAAGTATACCGTGCATCGCGTGGCGGTACGCAAAGTAACAGTACACGTCTTTCTGATTTTTATCTGCAGGACGGTTCATTTCTGCGTATGACAAATATTGCTTTGGGGTACAATCTTCCCAAAAGCCTAGCAGAAAAGTTAACACTTTCTGGAGTAAGGGTCTACGCGACAGTGGACAATCCATTTACGATTTCTAAATACAAAGGTTACAATCCGGAACCGGATTATAATCAACGTGGTAACCTGACTCCAGGTGTGGATTATGGACTTTATCCATTGGTGCGATCGTATAACCTTGGTGTAAAAGTAACGTTCTAATTGCAGGATCAAGGAGCTAAAAATAGTCCTACGCACTGCGCTTTGCAGTTACGTAGGCTGATGAAAAATAAAAAAATAACAGGATGAAAAAAAGATATATATTACCCTTTGTTTTGTTGGCATTGTCTTCATGTACCAAAGATTTTTTAAATCAGAAAAACCCCAATGCCGTCACGATCGATGATTACTTCAAGTCGGAAAATGATGTGCTTTTGGCTGTCAACGGCCTCTATCAATCACTTCGTTCGGGAAGCACGATCGGGGAATCGAGTACATTATATAACGAAGAACGTTCGGATAATTCAGGACGTAATGATAACCAATCCAATGCCGGGGAACCTTTCCAATTCAATGACTTTTCGTTGCTGCCCAGCAATACCTATCTAAAGACACATTGGTCGGCTATGTACGCGGCAATCAGTCGTTGTAATGTGGTTCTTTCACATGTCGACGATGTGACCTTTACAAGTACAGAATTAAAAGGACGTTATATTGCGGAAGCGAAATTCGTTCGTGCATTATTATATTTCCATATGGTACGTAAATTCGGAGATATTCCATTATCTACCGTACAGGTGACCAGTAAAGAGCAAGCAAATGAATTGGCTTTTCGTCAGAAAGAGTCGATTGTGTACGAACAGATCATTAAAGATCTGACGGAGGCATTGTCCAGCAATCTTCCCAATACACAGAAAGATTATGTTATCGGCAGAGCATCTAAATCGGCCATCAATGCAATTTTGGGGCAAGTATACTTAACGTTAGGTGCAACGCAGACATCAGGTAATGCGGAGAATTTTGCGAAAGCAGAACAGTACCTCAATGCGGCCTACCAAATGCGAACTTTTGGCAAGCTAAACGAAATTCCCTACGCGGATGTTTTCGATGTGACCAAGAAGAATAGCTGTAAAGAACTAGTTTTTCAGATTCAGTATAAACAGGGAGACCAAAACTATAGCTCAAGTATTGCCCGTAATTATCAAGCACGGGGAGAAACCATCAACTCCCGCTACAACTCGACAGGTGCTGGTGAAGTGGCAAAACTAGATCTGGTCAAAGATTACGAACAAAGCGATATCCGAAAAGATTTCTCGGTGAAGTTTGCAGCAAATACACAGGTTAACGATTGGTTTGTAACCAAGTTTAGGGATAATAGTGACGCTGCAGGTACCAATGGTTGGGGCGGAAATGACTGGATCTTGATCCGTTACGCAGATGTGATGCTGTTGTTGGCCGAGGCGAAGTATCACCTGGGTAAGGATGCCGAAGCTATCGCGCTTTTGGATCAAGTACGTGAACGTGCCGGATTACCTTCCTATGCTACTTCCATGTTGAATACGGCTTATCGCAGTAAATATCCAACTTTAAAAGAGGCTATATTGCATGAACGCCGTGTGGAACTGGCATTTGAAAACCAACGCTGGTTTGATTTGATCCGTAATTACAATGCACAAGAATTGGTGACTTATTTCAAAACGAAGAGCCAGGCTGATTATGGAAATGCTAAAATCTCCAATATCTCGACAAAAGATCGATACTACCCAATTCCTTTTGATGAATATAAGCTGGATCCGACACGTATGTATCAAAACCCCGGATATTAATCTGCAATTGAATAGATATGTTAAAGAATATCAGAAAAATCTTGTTACTTGTCTTGGGAATATGCTGTATGCATATTTCCAAAGGCCAGGTAAACAATATGCCTAATGGTCCACAGGATTGGCTGATCAAGAAGAATTATTATGCATCCTATTTGCTCTTAAAAGATCCTGCCCTTATACAGGAGTTCGTCAGCTTCAAACCGATTGCACAAGTATTGGAAAAAAGGTTTGAACGTTTTAACAACAGTGCCAGTTGTCCCGATCTCACATGCTATTTGAATGCCTTCAAATGGCAGGATAACGAAATCGACCTGTTGGCAGAGCAGTTGGCGGAGCAACTTGGTCATAACAAAAAATTGGACCAGCTCGTTCAGGCGAGTCTTATTCCATCAATGACCTATGGTGTGCTGCATCATGAAACAGCAAAGGCCTATTTTACGAAAGCCTTGAAACAGGATTTAAAGGCAATGAATTATGTCGTGGACGTCTATGCGGGTGGTAAAAGTCCCAATTACCCCAAAATAGATTCGATCTCTTTCGATGTAAAACGTGCGGCCTACCTTCATCTTTTGGACGATGTACGCCAAGACATCCGCAAAGATATTCCGACGCCTAAAACGGCATTTTTTATGACCATGATGACTGCGGTACGCTTGTTGGAAATTAATGAGCGATGGGACGCGGCACAACTAGAGCCACTGATTGAACTCGAAAACAAGAAAGCTTACGAAGCGGTCAAAAAGACCGACTTCGCAAGCTTTCCCTATAGTCTATTGCTGACCTTAGGTGCGGGCCCCGAGCTGTATGGACAGCCAATTAGCCCGGGAGGCATGTTGCGCGCGCGGATGGCAGCCCGAAGTTACTTTGAAAAATTGGCCCCTTTTATTGTGTTGTCTGGTGGTAAAGTACATCCTTATAAGACGCGTTTCATTGAGGCAATAGAAATGAAAAAGTATCTTATCGAGGTCATGGGAGTACCTGAAGCGGCGATATTGATTGATCCACATGCCAGACATACAACCACAAATTTGCGTAATACGGCGCGTATCTTGTTAAATTACGGTTTTCCGAAAGATAAGTATGCTATTGTTAACAGTAGTAAAATGCATATCGATGCGGTTGAAAAAATGGGCGATCGTTGCATGCGTGAATTGGGGTATATTCCCTATACATTGGGTAAACGAATTTCAGATGTGATCATCGAGTTTAAGGCAAAAGAAGAAGCCTATACGATCGATCCAGATGAACCCTTGGATCCTTAGCCGACTAATTGGGCTAGCTGCTGCTCTATTCACTGAGCAGATCGACTTTGTCTATTGCCTAATGGCAGTGCATAAAAAAGGTCCGTAGCGGTATAAGCTACGGACCTTTTTTATTTTAATAAAATGGACTTCCCTTCTTTAGCCGAGCGTTTTGCCGCTTCCAGGATTTCGACTACCGTGACATTATTGTGGATCGATCCAAGATCATTTTCCGGCACCATGGCATCTTTCAGGACCTGTTCCAGATAGGCAATATGGTTCTCAAAATAGGGGACCGTAGTTGGTACATTTGTAGGTGGATCATTCTGTTGTTTATATTTTAAAAGCTCTTTATCATTTTTGGCATAGAGCTGAGCTTTTGTGCCAAATACCTGCAGATCTTTAACACTGTATGGCCAAGCCCAAGAAGCTTGAATAATGCCTGTGCTGCCGTCACGGTAGCTCAGTATGATGGTGGCGTTGTCGTCTACCTTGGGATAAACCTCTGGCTTGAGCTGTTGTGTAAAGGCCGTTACCGAAATTGGTCTTTCACCATTTTTGAGCCAGGTCATTAAATTGGCGCCATAACAGCCAAAGTCCATGATTGCACCACCACCGTTTTTTTTCGGATCGGTAAGCCAATCCAGGAAATAATTGCTACAGCCGATTTCTTTTGGTCCTTCATGCCCGTCTTTTACAAGTATGCGTGTGATTTTTCCAATTTCATCCTTGTCGACCAGTTGTTTCAGTTGTTGATTGCTTTTATACCAGGTCGTTTCGTAATTGACCAAAAATGGAGTTTCGAACTGTTTGGACAAAAATGCAATACGTTTTGCGTCAGAAAGAGTTGTAGCAAGAGGTTTCTCTACCATGACAGGGATCTTAAGCGGGAGACAGGTTTCTGCGACGCGAATATGCTCATCGGTTGGATTGTAGGCAAGAACTGCATCCGGTTTAACATGTTTCAATAAACTGGGCAAGTCATGATAGAAGATTGCGTCTGGTAAATTATACTGCGTTCGTATTTTATTTGATAAAGCTTCATTCGGTTCAGCAATACCGATAATATCGACTTTTTTATCCTTATATAAATTTAAAAGCAAGAATACGTGGTCATGGTTGAGCCCCGCAACAGCCACTTCAAGTCGTTCACTGGCCTGTGCAATTTGCTGGACGAATAGGAGTAGGAAAACGATGCGGATAAGATGCTTCATATGTTAAGTTTAGTCATTATAAATATACCGATTTGTTCTGAGGATACCCCTTGTAAATCCAGGTTACTTTGCGGTGCGATCGGATGATATCGGCAACAATGTCAAAATAGGTTTCTCCACGACCAGCTTTTAGCTCCTCTAGTTTCTTTTGAAAATGCGTTTGATTGAATGGTGATTGCGCGCCAAGCTTTCCCTGATAATAGGCCAAAGTTGTTTCGATACCCAATGATGCCCTGCTATGTGCAATATCCTTCCAAACAATGCAATGTGAAGCTGCGTCTTTGAAGGTCCCAAATCCACCGTAAAGCAGGTCATCAAAACCGTCTAGGCTTCCTATCTTCCAGCTTTCGCTGGACATGTAGACGGCATTAATTTCATCGTAAAAACTTGCAATATCGTTAATGTTACAGCCATCAACCACAGCCACGCCGAGATCGGGATTGCTCCCCACAAGTTGCTTAAAATCCGTCCATAGATCCTTCGCAGGAAATATTAAGTCATCCTCTTTATCTTGCCATTTGTTTAACAATTGAACGAGTTCGGTTCTAATGGTACTGGGATGATAGGTCAATGAAGACAAAAATGACCTTAACGCAGTGCTATCCGAATCACTGACCAAAAAATGCGCAAGTGTACCGACCAATTTTTTTTCATCTGTTTTCATCACTGACCTTTATTTTTAATCTTCTGATAATAGTCTAACGAAATCGTTTGCGGTTTTTTAACAAAAAATCCTATACATTTAACGATACATTTAAGGATAAATCTAATGTTATGTTCTACCGATTTATTTGCTATAGTATATTAACTCTTGTGAATATACTCTTTCGGTTTGGGATTCCTGTATTCGGGCAGCAACATCCTAACGTTATTGTCATTTTGAGCGACGATGGTGGTTATGATGATTTTGGTTGTTACGGCGGTAAGGAGGTCTACACCCCAAATATTGATGCACTTGCACAAAATGGTGTGCGTTTTCAGTCGGCTTATGCGTCGGCTTCGGTATGCGCTCCTTCTCGCGCGGGCTTACTTTCTGGTCGCTATCAGCAGCGCTTTGGTTTTGAACATAATATTTCAAAACGTCCAACTGCAGGTGTTGCACTGGAAGATATCGGAATGGATACACGGGTAGCCACCATTGCTGATTTCATGAAGTACAATGGCTATAAAACAGTGGCGATCGGCAAATGGCATCAGGGGGATGGTCCACAATTTAATCCGCTTAAACGTGGATTTGATCACTTCTATGGTTTTATTGGTGGCGATCGGCCTTACTTCCCAATCCATGGTGCTGTGAAGCCAACGCAGCTTCTTTATGATGATCGACGTGTAGTCCCTGAAGATACGATTCATTATTTGACAGAAACATTGACTGATAAAGCAATTGCGTATGTTCAGCAGTATAGAAGCCAGCCTTTTTTTATGTATTTAGCATTCAATGCTGTGCATACACCCGTCGAAGCACCACTGAAGACCATTGAAAAGTATAAAAATGTAACCGATCCATTGCGAAGGGCTTATCTGGCGATGCTGGACAATATGGATGAAAATATTGGGCGTTTGGTCAGCCATTTAAAGCAAGAAGGACTTTATGAAAACACCTTAATCATTTTTATGAATGATAATGGTGCGGCAACAAATAATGGCGCAGACAATGGACAATTGCGTGGTTTAAAAGGGTCAAAATGGGAAGGTGGAATTCGGGTTCCGCTTATCATGCAGTGGCCGGCTAAGCTACCGAAAGGGATAACATCCGATGCCATGGTATCGGGTATGGATATTTTACCCACCAGTATCGACGCAATAAAAGGTAAGAAAATCCCTGGGCAGCAAATCGATGGCATCAGTTTGCTCACTTCGTATACGGCAGAAAAAAAAGGGCATGATTATTTATTTTGGCGCCGGGGGATTGCACGGGCTGTACGACACCAGGAGTGGAAATTGATTGTTGTCAAAGATGATCCGATATTGTTGTTCAATCTCAAGAATGATCTTCGTGAGCAGTATAATCTGGCCACGAAGTATCCTGAGCGTGTGAAAAAGATGCTGCAAAAACTGACCGAATGGGAAAAGGGAATGGAGAATCCAAAATGGCTGAGCTCCGTATTGGATAATGATCAAAATCAACTGATGAAACACCGTTTGGATGTTGTGGGACGTGCTGCTGAACGCCAATACCCCTAAATAATGCATACTAAAAAACAGATGAAAGGACTAATTATATTTTTATTGTCCTTTGCCTTGGTTATGGCAAAGGCGCAGAACAGCGATACGTTTGTGCGTATTAAAAAGCATATATACGATGATGAATTAAGTGGCCCATTGCCCGGTGCAGATAAAACACGAAGCCTATGTAATCAACTGCGTGCGGACGGTACCTGGGCAGATATCGATTACAGCAGTAAGTCAATATCGCTTTGGCCTCCGGGAGAACATTTGGATCGATTAAGGACACTTATTGTTGCCTATGTGTCTCCGCAAAGTGCATCTTATCAGCAAAAATTACTTTACGATAAAATCCTGCTTGCGGCACAATATTGGGCGAATAATCGTTTTGAATCTTCGAATTGGTGGCATAACGAAATCGCTTCTCCAAAGGCCATCGGTGTTTGTCTGATCCTGATGAAATTTGGAAAGGAAAAAATTCCTACTACACTAGAGACTCCACTTGTTGAGCTGATGAAGCGTGGTGATCCTTACACAAAAACAGGAGCGAATAAAAGTGATATTGCCATGCACTATTTTTATCGTGCATTGATCTTGGAAGATGAAAATCTTTTAGCTGCTGCTATGGAGCAGCTGCTTTTTCCGATACAGCTTGTGAATGGCAAGGAAGGACTGCAATATGATTTCTCTTACTTACAACATGGCCCTCAATTATACATTGCAGGCTATGGGGAAGAGTTCCTGAAAGGAATTTCAAAAGTTATGGCTTATGTGCGTGAGACGCCTTATGCTGTTGACCAAAAGAGACTGGATCTTTTTGAGCGTTTTCTCACAGAAACATATCTGCCAATTATACGTTCGCGCTACATTGATTTTAATGTACATGGCCGTGGGATCTCTCGCCCTAATATCTTGGAAAAGACACAGGAGACAGCCATATTACAGCAAATGAAGCTGATCGATCCAGCTAAAAATGCCGTTTGGAATACAGGGCTCGAAAAGCTAGATAGCGTCCAGCCTTTTGACGCCGAAAATATCGAGGCCCACCGCCATTACTGGAAAGGTGACTACACAACTCATCTGCGTAAGCAATTTCATTTTAATGTTAGATTGGCCAGTAGCCGCACCAATAAATCGGAGTCTGGAAATGGAGAAAATGTTCTTGGTCGTAATATGTCAGATGGCGTGACCAATATTCAGGTGTTTGGACCGGAATATTATAATATTATGCCTGTATGGGAATGGGATAAAATTCCGGGAACGACAACACGAGATTATCCGGGAGATTTAGAGCTGAAAGAACAATGGGGCGCGCGTGCCGCAAATAGCTTTGCAGGCGGGGTAAACAACGATAAGACGGGAGCCTCAGCCATGTCGGTACAGTACGATGGGGTTACCGCTCAAAAAGCCTGGTTCTTTTTCGATCGGGAAATTGTTTGTTTGGGAGCTGGAATTCATTGTGCAGCGCCAGAAGCTGTGGTAACAACCTTAAACCAAACCTGGCTGAATGGCCCGGTTGTCTGGAATGGAAAGGAAACGTCGACGCTTGATTCGGTACAGCGAATTGTCAAAGAAGGCGAATTTATAACCCATAACAATGTCCTGTATTATTTTCCAACAGCGATGAACGTTGGATTGACAACAAAGGATCAGGTCGGCTCCTGGTATCGTATCAACCGTTCCCGTTCCAAAGATGCTGTACATGGAAAGGTCTTCAAGCTCTGGTTTGATCATGCTGTTGCTCCGAACAATGCGAGCTATGCCTATATTGTTTTGCCTGGCACCAAAACTGTTGATAAAAAAGTAATGCAGCGCATAAAAATTTGGCAGAATACTCCGGATATACAGGCCGTGGAGCATAAAGGGAGCGGGATTCTACAGCTGGTTTGTTATCATGCGGGAACGTACCAAGTTGGCGATTGGTCTATTAAGCTCGATCAACCTGCTATCATGCAACTGAACCTGCTGGAACCTAAAAAGATTCAGCTTGATATAGCAGACCCACTGCAAAAAGCCAAAATAGTGAAGGTTCAGCTTGTCAATAAACAGCTTCGAGTAAATCAATCGTTGGAGCTTTCGCTTCCACAGGGCGAGTACGCTGGAAGTACTGTAAGCAACCGAATCACTATCGGGAAGAAATAATCCGAATACAATTGGAAAGCTTATAAAAATACCAAGGGAAGATGTTAAATATCTCCCCTTGGTATTTTTTATTTTTTGAGTTGTTCCAACCGTGTCAAACCTTCCAGATAATAATAATCTGCATAGGTCAGCGGAACATCGATTTCCGAATGATGGGGTAAGCTTCCGACGCTATGTTGCAGTAAGAAACCACCATTGGTCGTATATTTGGCAAAATAGGTGCTTCCTGATAATGTTTGAAGGCTTTCCTGAGCAAATGTCAAATAGGATTTGCTTTCGGTACCCGTGGTCAACGTTGAGAGTTCAATCAGTGCAGACGCAACAATGGCTGCAGCTGAGGCGTCACGCGGCACAAAATTCAATTTCAAGGAGGAAAAATCGGCATCCGATTTATAGCCTGGCTTTCCGGCATTAAAGTCCCAATACGGAATTTTATCTTTTGGCAGATTCGGATGGGTCATGTAAAACTTTGCCGCCGCTTTTGCCGTTTTAAGAAATTCTGGTTTTTTGGTCTCCCGGTACATCATGGTAAATCCATAAATAGCCCAAGCTTGACCGCGTGCCCAGGTTGAATTGTCGGCATAGCCTTGGTTGGTCTGTTGATGGATAGCATGGCCATTGCCATCGTAATCGACAACATGGTAAGTACTGTAGTCTTTACGAAAATGGTTTTTCATGGTTTGGGTGGCATGACTGATGGCCACATCCTTGTACTTGGCATCTCCCGTCAAGTCGGACACATAACACAGCATTTCCAGGTTCATCATGTTGTCGATAATGACTGGATATTTCCATAGGGTCTTGCCGTCCCAAGATTTTTTTTCGTTCCATGATTTGATGACGCCCACCTGCGGATTATAACGCTTGAGCGCAGTATTGGCGGAATGGATGAGGATATCCTTGTAAGCGGCAACCTTTTTGGGATCGTTGAGGTATTTGATGGCATTGCCATAGGAACAATACATCACAAAACCAATATCATGATGTTGATCAAGGTCTTTGGCTTTTTCAAGCGCCTCCGTCCATTTGATCGCAGCAGCTTCGGTGTCTTTGTTATGGGTGTGGTTGTAGATATACCACAGTGATCCTGAGAAGAAACCGCCGGTCCAATCCCATTCGTCTGTGCCTACCAATTGTCCCGAAGGGCTCAATGTACGCGGGAACTTGTGCTGCTTTTCTGCTGCTTGTTCCAAGAACTGATATTGCTTTTCTGCTGCTTTAAAACTTGTGTCAATAAAGCTTGGTTTTTGATCCGTAAAGCTCAATGCGATCAGACTAGAAGCGATAACAAAAAGCGCTTTTAGACCAGGTTTTCTTTTTTTCATAACGGCTTATATTCTTAGTAAGTTACATAATAATTTCGATTCCTTTTATTTTATAGCCTCTTGGCGAATCGTAAAGGTATATTTTCCAGTAGATTTGATGCTTTTAGCTGTGAGCTTGATGCGATAAAGTTCCTTACCCCAGACTTGACTCAAACGCGGGTCATCCTGAGGAATGACATCGTAGCTCGCTGTGAACTGACCCGCATCAAAGTGCAAGGTGGCGTGCCCATTATTGAGGAGGATTTCCCCTTTGCCAATTTTTGGTTCCTGAGCAACCAGAAAATGAATGATATTGGCCTGCTTAGGACCTGTGATTTTAAACTCATCCTGAATGTCCAGCCCATTTTGTACGAGGGTATAACTTCTATTCCAGTGCTCAACATTGGCCGACTTCGGATATGCTTTTCCAATATCAAGCTGGAATCTATTTTGTGCAGGCAGAAATGCCACATGTTCAGCTTTATATTCCTTTCCAAAAGATTGGTCGGCTCCATTGATCATCGGAACATTATGGTAAGCACTCTGCATCGTCCAGATACTGTATCTGTCATCGCTAAATGTTTTCTTTGTATAGGTGCCAACACCGGCATCAATAAACAGTGGTTGTTGGTCCTGGTATAAGATAAAACTCCCGACATCGTTATGGTTGTGACTTTCATTATTGAAACCACCTTTGGCGGCAAAGAAAAACGGACCCTTTTTTAGATATATAAATTGTGTTTCCGGATACCACTTCGCATTATTTTGAGGGAGCGCAGCGGTAACGTTCTCTAATTCCGGATAGCATCTCAGGTCCTCGAAGGCACGGAAAATATCCCTTGAAGGTTTGAAATTTGCAGTTTTGTCGCCGGTATTTTCCATATATCGGGCAAATTGCATCATCTCACTACTATTGACATCCTGTCCATAACGGTAGATCAATAGCGGATCGCCACCCCCTTTGGCCGAAGCATCGGCAAAATTAACGACCCATTTATCGCCGCCAATATAAGATTGTGCGATGTACTCGCCCATATCGCGAATTACAGGTTTATCAAAAATATTGATCTTACCCTTGGTGGCCAGCGAAAGTATTTTCAGATAATCGTACAGCTTACCCGCAGCATGTCCCCAATAGGAGGGGCCCTCTTCGCAGGCACCGTCTGTCTTGACATAGTTGATAAAGCGATCCACAGAAGACATCGTCTTATAAATCCCCGCCAGTTGAATATCGGGATTGTCTTCAATCAAAAGCAAGGCCGTAAGGACATTAAAGTTACACCATGGATTCCAGTTGTTGACCAGCTGTGTTTCCTTGAGTTCAAATGCCTGCCACCACATATCGTTGCGGTCTAGGTAGGGCTGTATAATGCGTTGTTGAATCTGTTGTTTAAGACGGATACTGATTTCGGGGTTTATTGTATTGAATGTATCGCGAAAGAAATAATGAACCCAGGAGAGGAGGGAGCCTACATCACCGGCCATCAGATCGACCACTTGTGTTCGTTCTTGCGGCAATGATCGCTTACTGGACTGAAAGGCCCCAAGGTGTGCCGAGAGCGACCATGTTGCCATTTCTGTCAATTGCCAACTACCGTTTAGGATTTGGTCAACAAAGCGCCCTTGTCCTTCTGCAAGCTCCGCCAACAGTAGGTTGGTCAGTGCAGTACAATTTTCATTCATGGGTTTTTCCATGATGCTGCGGTTGCCTGAACGCTCATATTCGAGATAATCTGTTGCTTTAACGACTTGCCATTGGTAGCTAAGGGCCTCATTTCCCTTTTTGATTATACGGTCTTTAAAAGGAGCCATCAGCTTATCCCAGGCCGCCCGATCCGAATAAGCCGGATAGGGGACCCACGATTTGTCATTTCCTAGACTCGCTTTCAGGTTATCCTGCTTAAAGGCGCCCGTCAGGAGGTTCAGATCTTTCCCAAGCAGTCTTTGAGAAGAAAAACTGCTCAGGAAAAGAAATAGAATTACATACATTCTCATGATTACCAATCTTGATTTTGTGGTAGTAATGCCGGGTTCATTTCAATCTCTTGTCCTGGTATTGGCCAAAGCTTATGACGGCTTTGGTAACCCCGGGTGACGAGATTGTCTCCGGTAATACTTTTTTCGATGTAGTCTTTGGAAACGCTTTCTAAGAGGTTCCAGCGCTTAAGATCAAAATAACGCCATCCTTCACCTGCTAGTTCTACGGCCCGTTCGTGCTGGATACGTTTACTCATATCTGCTTTACTACCGACAACCAAAAATGAGCTGCCACTATTTAGTGCTGGCATTTTAGCGCGTGTACGTACTTTGTTAAGCTCAGTAATCGCTTTGTCCAATTGATTGGACTCGTTGTACGCTTCGGAAAGCATCAAAAGTACATCGCCCAAACGGATGATCGGGAAATTGATCGGTGTATGTGCGCGATCGGTAATGGCTCCTTTTAGGTTCCCTTCAGGAACAAATTTCCGCCATAGATAGGTGTACCAACCCCGATTGTTGCGGATCTGACCAAAGTTTTCGTTTACACCGGTTGCCAATATCAGCTGCATATCTCTTTCTTTGTTTGCATTCCATCCTAAGTAATGTGAATAAGGTACGATCAAGGTTTGATTCATCCGAGGATCGCGATTGGCATAGATCTGACGCAGTTTTGCTGTATCTGGTACTTTGGTAAGCGTGCCTCCAGATTGCGTAGACTCCATCGCCTGTTTTTTAACCGCATTATCCGTTGTATAGTTGGGGAAATAATCATTCCAGTTAAAGGGGCTTCCATCGCGGTTTTCGTAACGGTCTGCAAGGCGTGTGCTCGGCATACAGTTGTTCCAGTCACTACCAAAGGTTGAACGCGTTCCCATATAGAAGGCCATTGGCATGCCATACGGGAAACCGGTGCCGCCCATATTCTGAATGGCAAAAATCATCTCCGGCGATTGATCGCCATCCATGGTGAATAACGCGGAATAGCTTGTATTTAAACTGTAACCATAGGTGTTGGTCTTGTTGTAAACAATCTCTTCAAAATCCCGGATTGCTCCAGCCCAATCTTTATTGTAAAGGGCTACTTTCCCTCTTAACGCATACGCTGCACCTTTGGTGACCCGCCCATAATACTTGGCATCGTAGCTTACCGGCAATTTCTCAATTGCATAGTTCAGGTCATTGAGGATAAACTTATTGACATCTTCTACAGAAGAGCGACTATTTTTAAGATCAGCGAAATCTTTGTTCAAATCGACAGTTTCATCGTATATTGGTAAGGCGCCATAGAGATTGGTGAGCTGGAAGTACATCAGCGCACGTAAGAACTTCGCTTCCGCAATAAAGCCCTCCTGTTTGGCCTTGTCTATGGTCATGGGCTGGATATGCGCGATTGCATGATTACAGCGTTGGATCAGATCGTAGCCTGCTTGCCATCTATCCACAATAATAGATGAGCGGTCGGTGAACGTTCCGCTGATCACCTCGCCCAAGCCCGGAGGATCATAGCCCAGGCCAATATCGGTAAGTCCATCGTAAGAAAATTGTAAGCCGAAGGTGGCTTCTTTTTTTAAGTCATTATAACAGCCCAGTACGCCAGCTAAGGCCTGGTCTTCATTTTGCCAGAATGTGCTAGCACTTACCTGACTATATGGTGTCGTGTCAAGCTTATAACAAGATGATAAAGCAATGCATCCGGCTATGAGTAGTGAAATCTTTTTCATGAGGTTTAATTAATTAAAAGCTCTTTTCAACTTTTGTTCATAATTTATCTGTTACAGGTCGGGAACATATCCTCTGTCGCACACCTTTCTCCTTAAAAGGATAAACTCACACCAAAAACAGCCTGTTTCATGGTTGGATAGTTGGTGCCGCTAACCTCCGGATCGAAACCCTTATATTTGGTTATGGTCCAGAAATTTTCAAGCGATGCAAAAACACGTAGATTTTGCACCTGTATCCGCTTCGTAATATCGTTTGGAACTGTATAGCCCAGCTGGATATTTTTTACACGGACGAATGCCTTATTCTGTAACCAGAAATCGCTGTTTTTGGTATTTCTTGTATCTGTATAAGGCAGCAATCGTGGGAATTTAGCATCTGTAGCACCTTCAGTCCATCGGCCATCAACAATTTCCTGATTGATCTGGTAGCCCCAGCGAACAGTAGGTGTGTAATAGCCATCCGTCCAGACCACTTTGTTGCCCGCGTTACCTTGCAAGAAGACCGAGAAATCAAATCCTTTATAATCGAATCCCATGTTAAAACCATAGGTCATGCGAGGCGCTGTACCATGACCTACCGGAACCCTGTCATTGTCGTTGATGACGCCATCACCATTGGTGTCTTTATATAAAAGATCTCCTTTTTTAGGTGTGCCATAAGATGCGAATGGATTGACTTTTTGATTGGTATTCGGGTCGATTGGCGCATTATCGATCATCTGCTGTACGAGCTGCATATCAGCATCCGTCTGTAATATGCGATCGGTTAATAGGATATATTGGGTATTGATGGCATAACCCTCTTGAAGCAAATTGGAGCCACTGATAGACTTGTCATTTCCTTTAAACTTGACTACTTTATTGTCAATAAAGGTAAAGTTACCGCCAATGTTGAATTTAAAGTTATCGCCAATTTTATCGCGGTAAGTCAAATTCAGTTCGACACCATTATTACGTACTTTGGCTGCATTGGTGCGTGGTATTGTTGCATTTCCGACAACCAAGGGAGCGGGGAGATTGATTAAGATATTGTCCGTTACTTTGTTAAAGACATCGATCGAGCCGCCCAGTTTGTAATTGAAGAGGTCAAAATCCAAACCAGCATTCAGGATATAGGTATTTTCCCAGGTCAAGAAAGGATTACTCAGCACTGTTTGCGCAAAGCCCACATAGAGCTGGTTATTTAATACATAGTTTGTGGGATTATAAAGCGCCAAATATTCATAATTGTTAATGTCGGCGTTTCTGCGGAAAGAGTCATCAGTGGTTCCATTATTACCCAAGGCACCATACGATGCGCGGAATTTCAGGTTGGGCATCCATTTGATGTCATAGAAGTCTTCTGAGGAAACCTTCCAGCCAAAGGAAGCCGAAGGGAACGTTCCCCATCTGCTTTTTCCGCTCATGAAACGCGATGAACCGTCTGTACGCAGATTGGCTTCCAAGAGATATTTGTCATCCCAGGACAGGTTGATCCGGCCAAAAAACGACCGCATAGCCCAGTCGGTCATATTGCCAGAAGCTGAGGCATCCATTGTCGCCGCGTTGAGAACAGTCAGGGATGGATCTACAAGATCGAGTTTGGATGCTGCAAACCAACCGTCCTTAAAATACTCCTGGCTGGCACCGACCATGACTTCATAGTTCAGTTTCTCAAACAGTTTGTTCTTATATTTAGCAATTCCGTCCATGTAATAGCGGTACGATTTGATCGATTCGTTGGTTACCGAAGAACGTCCTGTACCCGCTGTTGCAACTGTATTGGTTAGAAAGTTCCAGCGGTCATTAAACACGGGTTGGGAATAGACGAAATCATCATCATAGGTATACGTGTAAGAACCCTCAATGGAAAGGCCTTCTATCGGTTTCAGTTTTCCGTAGAATCGTGATACAAAGCGGTTTTTGTTGATGTTACCTTTCTGCGCATACAAACGGTGGAGTACGTTGTTGGACTGTGGGTCGTCTTCCGGATTATTTGGTGAACCAAATCTGCCATCTGGCGCACGCAATACCATGCCCGGAGTACTTGCTGCAGCAAAGGTAAATACATCATTGATGATATTGGTGCCGATATCGGTTTTGGAAACGACCCCATTGATGTTGGCTCCCAAGGTTAACCAGGGTTTCACATCCGCTTCTAGATTGATACGGCCGGTATGACGTTTGTACGTTGCCTGTTCAATGATTCCAGGGTTATCGAGAAGACCATAGGAGCCAAAGAACTTGATTTTGTCACTACCACCTGTAAAGGAAAGGTTATGGTTTTGGCTGATTTTGTTCTGGAAAAGCTCCGAAACCCAGTCCGTGTTGGGATATTTCAACGGATCCTGTCCAGCGTTCTGGCGCCAGAGGTCAATTTTTTCCTGCGAAAATATGGGCTTAGCATTTGGATCGCCATTGCGATAGCCTTCATTGATCAGCTCCATATAGTTAGCATAGTTGGAAACCATTCCAATGGTGTTGGATGGTTTTTGGCTTGAGAAATAATTGTTGTAAATAACTTTAAATTGCTCTGATTTACCTTTTTTCGTAGTAATGAGGATAACGCCATTTGCGGCTCTTGAACCATAAATTGACGCTGAGGCAGCATCTTTCAACACCGATATGCTTTCTACATCTTGTGGGTTGATTAGGTTCATGTCGCCAATAACGCCGTCGATCACGACAAGTGGGTTGGCATTATTGAGTGTTCCCTGTCCACGAACACGCAGTGTTCCCCCATCACTTCCCGGTCTACCTGAGCCCTGATTAACATATAATCCCGGCGCCTGCCCAGCTAGGCCAGCTGACAAGGAGGTTACAGGTCTGCTTTCTACCACCTCAGACATCTGGATGGAAGAGACCGAACCGGTTACATTCTCTTTTTTCTGTGTACCAAAACCGACAACAACAACCTCGTCAAGTCCCTTGGATTCATTTTCCAAGGTGATTGTAAGGGGGCTGCCGGCTTGCGCCTTAGTCTCGATACTTTTATAACCGACGCTGGTGAAAATTAATATTGCATCGTTCTGTTGACTTTTGAGTTCGAATGAACCACTTGCATTGGTCGATGTTGCTAGATTCGTTCCTTTAATCTGAACGGTGACATTGGCAATGCCTTTGCCGTCTTTGTCTACAACCTTACCCCGAATGGTTGTCTGCTGCATGGCCAGTGAAAGCTTGCTGTTTGTTTTAACAGGTGCAAATGGAGTCGCTTGTGTTGTCAGGCTAGATACGACCAACAAGCAGGATAATGGTATTGCCGGATACATCCAACGATTCTTCGAAACGGATGCGTTTTTGATCTTGATCATAGGCTTTTAGATTTAATTGGTCTGAAAAATAAATTTTCTATGAAGTGAATTTACAGTATTGGCAGAAAACAATAAGCACGTTTTCTCGCAATCGTTTTCGTAACAGCGCGCCGAAAAACCGAAAGATTTTTGGTTAATATTTGTTTAAAAATGTATGACTGCCGGGAGTATTTTGGATCATTAGTTCAAAAGTCGGTGTAGCGTTTAAAAGTAATTATCGTTAAATAAGGAAATTATGTAAACCTATTTCTTTCGTATGATGAATATCAAAAAAACCGCGTTATTGTTGTGTCTGTCACTTGGAGCATATACAGGCTATGCGCAGACAAAATGGAATGTAAAAGCTGGAGTTGCCTTTTCAAATGTGGATGCTAAAAATAAAGCGGGCGATAAGGCCAGCACGGCCGCGGTTGCAGGCCTGTATTTGGGACTCGGCCCGACATTACGCCTCAGTGAGTATTTCTTTTTAGAACCGGCCCTTGTATTCGCCAAACGGGGATTTGAACGAAATGAGGGAAATGTTATAGGCTGGGGTAAGGATTTTAAAGCACACACGTCTTATATCGAAATGCCTATCGATGTTGTTTTTAATGCTACGATTGGTGCAGGTAAACTGGAGGTCGGTATAGGCCCTTATATCGGTTATGGATTAGGTGGGAAATGGAAAACCTCAGGCCCTGTCCACTTAGGTGATATTGCCATTGGTGAGGAGGGCGATATTAAATTTACGAACGATGCAAGTGAAGGTGGATATGGAAGCTATAATCTTGGGAGACCTTTTGATTACGGCGCTCGTGCAAAAGTGAATTATCTTTTTAGGGAACATTATCTTGTCGGCATAGAATTTCAGAAAGGAATTGCCAATTTGGAATCCAAGTGGGGGAATTATAAATCTGGAGATGCTATACGTAACCGCTCCTTGGGTATTTCGCTTGGCTATCGGTTTTAGTGACTTGAAAACGGCGAATAATTAGTTGACGTTGTTGGAAGTATGAGTTTGTCTCATCAATCCAGTCGTTTGCCTTCAGCGCCGGCTGTCTGAAGACAAACGACTGGAAATAAATCTTTCCGTTGTACTTGCTACTCTTGCGAATTAGAATTCAATCCGGTAGTTAATGGTTGGAATAATACCAGTCCATTTTTGGGGTTCAATGATGCGTTTGCTGAAATTATAGTGCATGCCTACCGTGTTCTCTCTATTAAGTAGATTCTGAATATCCAAAATAAACAGATGGCTTACTTTTTTGCGGTTAACCCGATAGCTCGATGAGAAATCAACACGTACGTAGGGATCGGCAGTCAGGGTATTGATGCGATCTTGGTCAATAACTTCTTCGTCTAAACGAAGCGATTCTTCTTCTAGAACAGGGGAATATTTTCTTCCGCCGGCATAAATAAATTTGGCATTCAGACCGAACAGATTATTTTTATTCTTTCCCACGGTCCATTCTTTCCCCATCAGCAAATTTCCTACATAACGTGTGTTGAATGTGGTATTGTACTCTTTACCATTAAGCGCCTTGAACTTCGAATCAAAAAGGGAGGTTGTTGCCATGAAATAATAGCCCTTGCTCAAAGACTTCTCAAGCGTGAGCTCAATGCCGTAGTTTTTACCGGTACCTTTATTGATAAGCTGACGGTAGCTTGATGTACCAATGGCTGCAATATCCGATACATTGAGTAAGGAGAAGTTGATGTCGGAATCGGTCGATACTGGGACATCATAAAGATGTTGATAATACATTTCTGTCTTAAATCGGAGTGTTCTGCTGAGGTTCTTTTCATAGCCAATAACAGCCTGGGCAGATTTGGTTGGCGAGAGAGCCTTGTTTGGTTCAAGGCTTGTTTGATCGCTACTCTTGGCAAAATAATAAGCCAAGGGCTCCAGTCGGTTATATAAGCCGGTTCCAAAGGAAATCGTTTGGTCTGTGGCAACATGCCAGTTAAGGCCAAATCTTGGCTCGATAGACCAGCTCTTGCTCAGCGCAAAGAAATTTGTATGTACGCCGGTGTTGAGCGTCAATTTTTCGTTTAATACTGTTTTTAACTGTGCAAAAGCATCATAAGTACTTGTATTTCCAGTCTCATTAATCCGCTCTGTCAATGCCGCTAGCTCGGTGTCGTAAGACAGCGCATAGAGGTCATAATGTAATAAACTTGCATTTAAGCCCGCTCTAATTGTGTTTTTATTGTTGGCACGATAGTTTAATGTACCTGCATAACGAAGAGCCGTATTCGTAAATTTGTCTTTGTGATATAGGCTGGAAGTATAGTCCCGTGTTAATGTATCGGTGCTATTGGAATTACGGCTAAGGGACATGGAAACAATGTTTGTAAAATATAATCTGTCGTTCGCAATGTACTGATGTTTTACTCCGGCACTTCCGGCATTAAATTTTACATCCAGATCCTGGGCATCTGTCCGTTCCTCCCATTTTTCGTAATTACGTTCAGCAGTTTGTTGGAGTTTCCCCAAACCGCCTATACCGAATAAGGAAAAGGTTCCAGCTTTTTTTGTGGGAAATACAAAATTAAAAGAAAGGTCCTGATATTTTGGGACACCTGTGTCTGATACTTTTACACCTACTTTTTCCAGGAGGCTCAATGAAGAATAGCGGTAACTAATTAAATAGGAAGCGTCACTTCCTTTTTTGAAAGGCCCTTCTAACGTTGCTCCTACGCCCAGGACTCCGACGTTGAATGTGTATTCGCGTTTGTCGGTATTTCCTTTACGAAACCTAAGGTCAAAAACACCAGCTGTTGCATTGCTGTATTCCGCGGCTAGTCCACCGGTATAGAAATCAGACTTCCCCAATACCATGGTATTGAGCATGCTGATTCCCCCGCCTGCAGCGCCTTCAGCTCCAAAATGATTGGGATTTACAATTTCGATTCCTTCAAGTCGCCATTGCAAGCTTTTGGGGGAATTTCCGCGAACAATAATTTCATTGTCATCGCCGCCGGCAGCGACCCCTGGAAAACTCTGTGCCATACGGGCGGGATCAAAAAAAGCTCCTGCATAACGATTCGTTTCCTCAGGAGAAAAGGAACGTCCACTCGTCATTGCCATCTGATTGAGCGGTTGTTTCCCTGCATTGGCGTAGACGATTGCCTCAGCTAATGCATTAGTTTGTGTCTCCATTTCCACATTAACCATATTCTCCCGGCCACTGGTGATAAGTAATTCCGTAAATTCTTCTGGTTTGTATCCGGCCATGCGAACTTGAAGCTGTTGACGCCCAACCGGAACTTGCTGCAGCCGAAATATGCCCTGTGCATCAGTACTTACAGACTTTGTCCCATCGCTGGATGAAATAACAATTGTGGCACCTGTAAGCGGTAATCTGGTATTTTTATCTATCACGGTTCCTTTGACAGTTTCGGTCACAACCTGATTTTTTTGCTTTGGTGATGCTGGTTGCTGGGCTAATGTAATCCCTGCTTGAAGCGATAATCCAATGAGTAAGATTGGCGATAGTTTCATAAAAGATTAGTTTTTATCTTTATGACAGCTGGCTTTCAATTTACCCTTAGCTTTTCCCTGATTTTTTTGTTTTTCACGCTACTTATGTGCATGATTCAATTTCAATTTACCTGTCATTGCAGGAAATTTTAGGTATTTTTATCAGGTGTAGTTATTAACATAAAGTGTGTTGATTATAAGTTTATTAACATTGTTATTAACATTTTGGCTGGGCTGTTTTGGCCTAAATGCTTAATCGTGAAAAAATAGGAAATCCGCTATGTTTTTAACAAAATATCTGCTCTATACTAGAAAGTTAACATGTTTATTAACAATTCCTGGGATGGTTTTTTACAAATAGGAAGCGGATTGCATTCAAATGGCGCAGTTTATTCATATAGTAGAGTACATTCAAATAAAAGCTTCCCGAAAAATTAACATTTTGATAATCTGACGAACCTATCTTTGTGAGGTGAAAACTACCGAAGCCAATGTAGATAACCACCATGTGTTGCGTTTTAAAGAAGGTGACCCCACCGCTTTTGCCTATTTCTTTGAGCGGTATTGGGAGGATCTATACATCGTCGCTTTTCGTCATCTTCGGGAAGAGGATCAGGCAAAGGATCTTGTGCAGGAAGTATTTATCCATATCTGGGAAAAACGATCGCTCGTGAGTACTGAATACTCCGATATAAAATTCTATTTCCACAAAGCCCTCAAAAACAAAATACTGAATTACTACGCCTCAGAGCGGGTACGAAAACAGGTCTTGGAGAATTCAATGGAACGCATGGAGGCTTTTTCCAATTTGGATAGTCAGGCTTTTGCTAAGTATAAGGCGCTGGAGACTATTGTAGATGATTCGATCGACAAATTACCTAAATTGATGAAAGCAGTCTACCTCATGCGTTCCGACAATTATTCGATCACACAAATTGCCAAGGAACTCAATCTGGCGGAACAGACCGTTAAAAACTACCTGTCAGAGGCCAAAAAGATCATGCGGTACGAATTGACAAGACGATTTGCCGACCATGATTCTATATTTCTATTGCTTGCGGGCAGCGCTCTCCTTTATGATTATTTAATATAAAGAACATATTTAATTAAAGTACTTTGCCCGCTTTGACCTGTATTAGTATAAAAATTAATGCAGGTGAATTTAGAACGTTTTAAACTTATCATAACAGATTATCTCGGAGGAAAATCGACCGAGGAGGAAAGAGGTCATGTTGACAATTGGTACGAGTCGATTTCAAACGATGATATTAATCCCTTTATCGATGCAAATCATCGGGAAAAAATCAAACAAGAATTATTTATTCGTGTAGGAATAGCTGAAGCACCTGTCAAGGAAAAGAAGATGCAAGCCATAGCGGTCAGAAAATTCTCTTGGCTTTCAGCTGCAGCGGCTATTCTGGTTATAGGAGGTATCAGTCTGCTATTTTTTCAGCATAACCCGATGTCGCTTTCCCAAAAGCAGACAGAAACGATCGCATTATTGACAGAAACGGTCACGGATGCGGGCGAACTGAAAGAAATTCAGTTGCCTGATGGGACATCCATTTTTTTAAATGGAAATACGCGTATTCGCTACGATCGCAAAAATTTTGCGTCAAATAGAAGATTCTTTTTAGATCGAGGGGAGGCATTCTTTCGGGTCAAACGGGATACCTTACATCCATTTAAGATAGAAACAGGCAGCGTCTCTGTCGCAGTCCTAGGAACATCCTTCAACGTTAACAATTCGATGTCTACTAAACAGGTGACGGTCGAAGTTAAAACGGGGCGTGTGCGTGTTGCAAATGCAAAAAATGGAGCGAACCATATGCTTACAGCAGGTAAGGCCGTACGGTATAGCGTAGCTCATAATGACTTTGAAACTTTCGATAGGGATCCAGCTTATATCAATCTTTGGACACAAGGCGGTTTGCAATTGAATAACATCGGCTTCAAGGAACTAAAAGAAGTAATCTATAACCGCTTCGGCGTTATGCTGCATACCGACAATCTGAATACTGATACATTTAATTATTCGCTGATGATACCGCATGTACAATCATTGGATCAGGTGCTGAATATCGTTTGCAATATTCATCAAATCAAATTTAGGAGGGAGAAAAATGGAATAATCTTATACAAATAAAGCTGTAGGGGTAGAACAGCATAATTTATCTGCTCAAGAAAAGTGCTCATCTGGCAAACCGCTAAATCGACCAGTGAGCACCCGAATATTCATGTTTAAAACATTCATACAAATATATGTATAAAATAATTAAGCTTACCGGCCTTGCGACAAAGCTTGCGCTCTGCTCCATGGTCTCTTGTGCTGTAACCAATAGTCATGCTGGAGGATTGGAAAAGATCAATCGCGCTTATTGGGATAATATCAATATTCATTTGTCTGGTGGCAACGCCGCGCAGGCGGTACTGCAGTTGTCAAAACAAACAGGTCAAGCCATCGGCTACGATCGGAGTATGCTCCAATTAGATCGGGTGTTAATTGCCGAAAAAAAATTCCAGAATGCGAGCTTCGAAGAAGTCCTTGCCTATATTCTGAACGGAACCAACATCAAGTCAAAAAGAGTCTCAGGCGGTATTGTTCTTGTGAAAAATACGGGTAGACAAGAATCTTATGATTTGAAATTGCAGCTTGTCGATCACACAAAACAGCCTATTGGGGGAGCTTCTGTGCATATTTCATTGACTGGACAGAGCGCCTTGTCGAATGCCAAAGGTGAAGTGACCATTCGATTAGCTGCCGGCGTATACGATGTACTGATAAGCCATGTTGGCTATGAAAAAAAAGAGTTGAACGATCTCAAGCTCGATGCCAACACGACAGGTATACGTCAGGTGATTTTAAATGAAGATGCGAACGAATTGGATGAAGTGGTGGTAACCGCATTGGGTATCAAACGCCAAGACCGTTCACTGGGTTATGCTGTCGGTAAAATTAAGGGTGAGGATATCAATCGGGTCAACAATGATAATTTTCTGGTTGGTATGGCCGGAAGAGTACCCGGGGTTTCGATTAGTTCTACTGGACCCACTGGTTCCAGCGTGAATATGGTGATTCGTGGGGCATCATCGTTAAGTACAGACAACCAGCCGCTATTTGTCGTGGATGGAGTGCCCTTGATGAATAGTTTAAATAATGTTGGTCAGATCGGTGACGACAACAAAGTGGATTATGGTAATGCAATTGCCAATATCAACCCCGAAGATATTGACAATATTTCCATCTTGAAGGGACCAAGTGCAGCGGCGCTTTACGGCTCACGTGCTGGTAATGGTGTGGTGCTGATCACAACCAAAAGTGGTAAGAATGCGGAGAAGATGACTATTGCTGTGACTAGTAATACAGTATTTGATATTCCTTATAAATTTATTGAGTTGCATAACAAATTTGCCAGTGGCACCTTGCCATGGCGGCCAGGCGACCTACCCGGCAATTTAGTTATTGAGGAGGAGTCGAGTGTTATGGTAGGCCCTGCGCTAGATAAGGGCTATAAAGCTGTCCAATGGAATAGTCCACTTGACGAGAACGGTAAATCCATTCCTACGGAACTAAAAGCGTACCCCAATAATATCAAAAACTTTGTTCAGACTGGAGTGACAAGCACCAATGGGATTTCCCTGAGCAACAGAAGCGAAAAACTGGACTATCGTTTCTCTTATTCCAATATGGCCAATAAAGGTATTATCCCCAATTCGGATCTGTTTAGAAACACCTTGAATATCAATTCGACCATGCGCCTGCGCAATAGCCTGACATTGGGCCTCTCATTAGATGCCAGTAGAAATAACTCCAACAATAGACCTGCTGGAAATCGCGGAACCAATCCGATGCAAGCGGCCTATGAAGTTGCGCCTCACATCAATATTCTGGATTTGCAGGATTATTGGCTGCCGGGGCAGGAGCAGATTCAACAGCGTTCACAGTCTATTGGCAACCACAATAACCCGTACTTCCTTGCCTATGGGGTGAACAATGCTTTTACAAGAGACCGTGTCTTTGGAAATCTACGGTTAGATTGGACCATCAAAAAAGATTGGACGGCCATGATTCGGTACGCAACGGATATCTATTGGGAAAACAGGGAAACAAAAATCCCTTATAGTTATACGAACGAACCTAGAGGTGCTTATGGAATTGTTAATCTGATGAACATGGAACAGAATATCGACTTTCTGACGGCATATACAAAGAAGATCACCGACTTTCAGATCACAGGATCATTGGGTGGGAATTTGCGGTATAATCGTGGTAAAACCGTGCAAAATACCACAAAGAATGGCGCTGGACTCATCACACCGGGGCTCTATACATTGGCCAATATCAGTCCACTGAACCTGGATTTCTACAGCACAATTTCTGAAAGAGCGATAAACAGTGTTTACGGACTGATCAATCTAAGTTACCGGGATATGGTTTATTTGGATGTGACTGGTCGTAATGACTGGTCCAGCACCTTACCTGTAAACAATCGATCCTATTTTTATCCTTCGGCATCTCTAAGTGTGTTGGCCAACCAGGTATTTTCTTTGCCTAAAACGATCAATTTGGCTAAGCTGAGAGCGGGTATTGCGCGCGTGGGAAATGATACTTATCCTTATAATCTTTCCAATGTACTGAGTAATCCAGGTAGCTGGGGTGATGTATTGCGGCTAACACGTTCAGGATCACTCTTGGTTCCTAACCTGAAGCCCGAAATTGCCACATCTTACGAATTTGGCTTGGATCTGGGTATGTGGAATAATCGATTGAAGTTTGAAGGAACATACTATAAGCTGGAGAACAAAAATCAAATTATTTCAACAACCTTACCGGGATCAAGCGGTTTCAATTCGAAAAATATCAATGCCGGACTGCTAAGCAGCCGAGGTATTGAACTTGCTGTTTCCGGGCGACCTATTGCCAGGGAAAATTGGTCCTGGGACGTTGGTGTCAATTGGCATCGCAATCGTACACGTATCGATGAGCTTTCTGATGGTGTAGAATTCTATACCTTTTGGACCGACGGTCGGGGTGGGGCACGTACCTATGTCGGGGAAGAGATCGGGGATCTGTACGATTCCAAGTTAGTGACCGTGGAGGATCAGTCGTCGCCGTATTATGGTTTTCCCATTCTCAATAAAAATGGTTCTTGGCAGGCTGTACGGATCAATAATAGTCGCAACAAAATCGGAAATTTTAATCCCGATTTCACGATGGGCCTACAGTCAAGCCTTCGCTATAAAAAATGGACGATGAATATTGCCGCAGATATGCGTTTTGGCGGGAAATTTATGTCGCAGACTTATCGCTATTTCGAATCGAACCTAACCACGCAACGTTTTCTTGACCAAATGATCAATCCCAATGGGATGACAGGTGAAACGCTGCGCAATTATTTGGTCGATAACAATCTTGTTCGTGTACAGGGCAATCGTTATCCCATTGTTGGAGGACCAGGCGAAGAGTATGGTGGTTATCCGATCAGTGTGGGTGGTCTTGTTGGCAATTTTGGCGTGTTTAATCCTGGTGTTATCGCACAATATGATGATAAAGGTAATATCACAGGTTATACGGAGAATCTGGGTGGTGAAGGAACAAAATATATCGCTTATTCAGACAATTACCCCTGGGATTTTATGAATGCAGCGACATTTGATGCATCTTTTATCAAGCTTCGGGAACTTTCCTTTAGCTATGATTTAACAGGAAAATGGCTGAAGCGTCTTGGGATAGAAAATGGTAGCGTGGGTGTTTATACCCGTAACCTGATCTTATGGACCAAAGCAAAAGTAGGTATAGATCCGGAAATGGCCTTCCAGCCAGAAACTGGTGTTGGATTTAAACAGGGGATTGAGCGCTATAACGTTACCCCTTGGTCAATGCCTATTGGATTTAAAGTAAATGTGACATTTTAAATATACAACATAAATGAAAAATCAGTTGAAGAGATTCACCATGGCTGTAGTAGGTCTTGGTATAGTATGGAATATTTCAGCTTGTAAAGATCTGACTGAACTTAATATCAATCCAAACGGTGTAAGTGAGGAAGATGCCAATCCCAATCTGTTGTTACCGACAATATTGACAGGAGCAGCAAAAAAATACAATGAGTTGAGTTTCTCAGATCTTGGCGGAGTCATGCAGCACACGCAGTTTGATGCTTGGTTCAATTCACATAATGATTACGAGTGGACTGGAGGAATTTTGAGCTGGGATGCTTATTATGGCTTTTTACGTGACAATGAACTTATGCGTAAACGCGCGGAGAAATTGGGGCTAGATTTCCATAAAGGAGTTTCGCTGGTGATGCGCGCTTACTTATTTGGTTTGGTGACTGATCTCTGGGGGGACGCACCTTATACCGATGCCTTAAAAGCGGAACTGGGAGATGCTGTATATAATTTTCCGAAATACGATAGCCAGGAAATAATCTATAAGGGAATTATCGACGAGTTGAAACAAGCTAACGACCTTCTATCCCGTCCCGATGGTTCCTATGAGGTACTGGCTAATGCGGATGTTTACTTTGGCGGAAAAGCTTCAAAATGGCGCCGTTTTGCTAATTCGTTGGCATTACGGTATTATATGCGAATTTCAGCAAAGTCTGCGGACTTTGCCAAACAGGGGATTGAAAGTATTGTTGCCAACCCCGATAAATTTCCACTTATTACAAGTGCAAACGATGATGTGTTGATGGATTTTGTTGGTAATAATGCAAATGACTCCTGGCCGTCAAATACCGTTTATGATGCCAGTGGAAGTAATTTTAGACGCATGAAAATGTGTGCAACATTAGTTGAACGGCTGCAAGAACTGGGCGACCCTCGTCTAGCGGTTTGGGCGAAAAAGATAGAGATCCCTATTGAAATCCGTAATACTGAACCTGCAGGTACAGATAAGATCGTCAATGGTGTCCGGATTGTATCACCGGATGTTGTCAAAGGTATTCCGGTGGATACCGATAAGGAGTATGTTGGACTGCCGCCAAGTGTTTCTAAAAATCCTTCAGCCTACAATCTCAACCCAACACCAGGGCAGACCTCAATCAACCCGCATGTTTCTTACCTGAATGATAGCTATCGTTCGGCGAAGGGAAGTTTATTAAAAGCACGATTGCTTTCTGCTGCCGAAGTTAATTTTATTTTGGCTGAAGCGGCTTGGAAAGGATGGGGGATGCCTGAGTCAGCGAAGACCTATTATGAGCGTGCTATACAGGAGTCGCTGGCAAGCTGGGGAAAGGCTGCAGACTATTCCAATTATATCCGTCAGAAAGGTGTGACGTTTGAAAATACCCAAGTGCAGATTATCGAACAAAAATGGATCGCCAGTTGGACAACTGCCGCACAGTCCTGGTTTGATTACCGTCGCACAGGGTACCCCGCTTTAAAGGCCGGCCCCGCAGCCATTCGAACACAGCTTCCTGTTCGCGTACCTTATATGCAAACCGAAATGAGTGTGAATCAGAAAAATGCTGAAGAGGCCTTGAAACGTATTGAAAAGACCGCTTATTCACAAGCGGATAATGAAAATAGTGCTTGGTCAAAACCTTGGTTATTGCAAGGGACAAACAAGCCCTGGTAATTCGTAATCATCAATTAAAAGTTATTAAACATAACAATCAAATCGATTCATAAAACAATATCACCATGAAAATCAAACATATTCTTCTAGCTGTAGTACTATGCTGCACTTTATTGGAAGGGAAAAGCCAGACGGATAATAACGCCAAACAACCTGATCGGATTACGTTGACCTGGTCCGATAATCCCAGCAATACACAGTCTGTTTCTTGGCGGATCAATGCGGATAGGACTAAAATCATTGGTCAGATTACCGAAGAACAGAGCAATCCGGAACTTGAGAAAAATGCAACTACAATAAATGGAACAGCGCTATCTCTCGAGCGAGGACAGCAAGAGGATGCTTATGGACAGGTAACCTTCCGTGACCTGAAACCCGGTACAGTTTATGCCTATCGCGTTGGAGATGGCAGCAATTGGAGTGCCTGGAACCAATTCAGAACTGCGGAGCGTTCAGGCGCGTTTTCATTTATCTATTTGGGCGATGCGCAGAACGACCTACGTTCACGTTGGGCACGTGCCATTCGTCGTGCTTTCCAGCAGGAAGCAAATGCTCGTTTTATTGTTCACGCGGGCGATCTGATCAATCGTTCAAATGCGGATGAGGAATGGGCAGAATGGCATGAGGCCGCAGGATTTATTCATCAGATGATCCCTGCTGTTCCAACACCCGGGAATCACGAGTACCGTCGCGATTCGTTGGGGAAACTTGTCTTGGATCCGCATTGGAAAGTACAATTCAACTTGCCGAAGAATGGACCTGAGGGAATGCAGGATGCTGTTTATTACCTCGATTATCAGGACCTTCGTATGATCTCTCTAAATTCGCAATTGATTATGCTGGATTCGACTGCAGCAGCAACGCAGGAAATATGGCTTGAAAAAGTACTGGCATCGTCAACAAAAAAATGGAACATTGTTGTCATGCACCATCCCGTATACTCCACGGCAAAAAATCGTGACAATACCATCTTGAGAGAACGTTTCAAACCTATTTTCGAGAAATATGGTGTCGATTTGGTCCTTCAGGGGCACGATCATACCTATGCTCGTGGCGGGCTGGGTAAAAAGCGACCTGTCTATCTCCTGTCTGTAGCGGGGCCTAAGATGTATGAATCAGATTCTGAGCGCTGGATGGAAGTTGCAACCTCACAGACGCAATTGTATCAGGTGATCAAACTGACCGCTGATAAACTGTATTTTTCAAGCTACAAGTTGAATGGGCAGTTGTTTGATTCATTCGAGTTGTCGAAAAAGTAGAACGACATAGACGGAAGGTGATCCATTCAAACCGGATTACTTTCCGTCAATATAGGTGCAGGATTCAATCCATGACGCGATTAAGATGTAACTGCTGCGAGATCGCCGGTTTCTAACGCATAACAAAAAGAGATTGCTTAAAATAATAGCTATACAACAATGAAAAATATTATATTTTCTACTATCTTGTTGAGTATGATAGTAAGTTCTACAAGCCATTTATATGCTCAGTCGAAAGATTTAATAACCAAGTTAGATCAACAGAGTTTACACATAGCTGCCCACCGGGGAGCTCATCTGGAGCAACCGGAAAACTCGATTGCCGCTATCGAAGAGGCTATTCGGCAGGGGGCTTCCGTGGTAGAGGTGGATGTAAGGGCAACCAAAGATGGTGTACTTGTGCTGATGCACGATAAAACAGTCAATCGCACGACAACCGGGCAAGGAGAGCTCGCCAAACAGACTTATGCCGAGCTTCAACAGCTCCACTTACGCAAAAAGGCAAATGGTGAAGCCTCGGATCATGTTATACCAACCCTATCGGAAGCTTTGCGCGTTGCAAAGGGAAAAATTATTGTTGACCTCGATTTTAAAGAAGATCGCAAAGAGTTTATTAAGAAAACCTATGAACTTGTTGAACAGGAGGGAATGGAAGACCAAGTGCTGTTTTTTCTTTACGATTACAAAGACATGCCCAAGATTTACAAATTCAATCCAACGATAACACTTTTTCCGAGGGCACGTAGTATGAAGGATCTAGAGGCCATACTAAAGATGAAATTAACCTCAATTGTTCATCTTGATGAATCATTTACTGATACCGAAAAACTTAATGCATTGCGCAAACAGGGTATTTATTTTTGGATGAATAGTTTGGGGGAATATGACGACAAAGCAGAACAGGAAGGAAAGGAAGCTTATCGATCTTTTTTGGAGAAATATCCTTTTGTACGTCTTATTCAAACAGATCATCCGAGCTTGTGGCGCGAGGTGCTTTCCGGCTCTTAGTCTATTTTTATCTGTTTAGTTAAAAATAATTAATTTATTGTAGCGATATTGGTAGGATGATCGTCATACAGCTATAACTAATGGAAACCGCAATGAATAAATTATTTACGGGAAGTTTTGCTATCCTCTTTTTACTGACGAGCTGCAGTAAGGAAAATGAAGTGACTGTACCTATGGATGTTCAAAAACAGCTGGAAAGTTTTGAATGGAGCCCTATCGTGTCTGCGAAAGGTACGACAAATGAGCAGCATAAGTATAAACTGAAAGATTGTGAAAAGGATAATGTGTATACGTTCACAGTTGCTGAATCAGCGAATAAATTCACTGTCAATCGTGGTAAGGAACTATGCGGGGATGATAAGCTAACATTTGAAAGTTTGATTTTTGCTGAACAACAGCATCGCGCATTTAGCTATGATAAAGAGAAGAAAAGTATCAAGTTTGCCGACAGTAGCCCTTACCAAAGTTATGAGGTACAGATTGATGCTGATCAGCTCATATTAATTTCGCGCAATGATAATCCGCTAGCATACGCAGCTCCAATTGAATACTATTTTCAAGGTAAGCGGGTGGCTGCAAAAAAATAAGTAGTATATTTCCTTTAACACTCAAAAGAAAGACGGCTTGCCGTCTTTCTTTTTTTAGTTATATATGGATAAAATCCCATTCTACTGATTGGATCAATTTTCCCTGCTCCCTGATGTCATGCCGATCTCGCAATGTGCTAGAGCGAACCTTGTGTTTTTTGCAATTTGTTTTCCTTCAGTTGAGTAGTTAATCTAAATCAGACCGTTGATCTTACTGTTTTACGTACATGTAATTTAAACCGATGCTGCGAAATATAGATGGTTAAAAGAATTAGGAATCAAAATTTAACTTGATTATTTAGGCTAAATCGTTAATTTAGTGTTTTGGAAACCGGTTGCATAGATGTAGTGAATTAATAAAACCGGATCCAATTAATGAATAAAACTAGAAAAATAATAATCCACTTATGAAAGTCCGTATATTACTGATGGCCGCAATGACGACATTGCTCTGCCCACAACTTCAAGCCCAGCAATTGCCTTATAAGAATAGTACCTTACCTATTGAAAAACGGGTAAGTGATCTATTGGGAAGAATGACTGTGGAAGAGAAAGTCGGGCAACTGAGCAAATTGCTGGGCTGGGACATGTATAGCAAGAGCGGAAAAAAGGTTACAATCAGCAATAAATTACGAAAGGCGGTAAAAGAACAGCATATCGGATTATTATGGGCGACTTTACGTGCCGATCCTTGGACACAAAAAACCTTGCTGAATGGGTTGAGCCCAGTAGAAGCTGCGCGTGCTACCAATGCGATCCAACGTTATATGGTGGATAGTACACGACTGGGTATTCCATTGCTGTTATCTGAGGAGGCGCCACATGGACATATGGCTATTGGAGCAACGGTGTTTCCTACGGCAATTGGGCAGGCGAGTACATGGAACCCACAGTTGATTCAGGATATGGCTTCAACGATCGCGATGGAGACTTATGCCGTGGGTGGTAAAAACGGTTACGGTCCTGTATTAGATTTAGCACGAGATCCGCGTTGGTCGCGTACTGAAGAGACCTATGGGGAGGATCCCTACCTTATTGGACAAATGGGAAGTGCTATGATCCGTGGTTTTCAAGGGGAAAAGTTAGGTGAGCGGGATAAAATAATAGGTACTTTAAAGCATTTTGTTGCTTATGCGGCTCCTGATGGCGGCCACAATGGTGAGTCTGTATCGTTTGGCGAGCGAAGCTTGAGACAGTATTTTCTGCCGCCTTTTGAGCGTGCTGTAAAATCGGGAGCTGGGTCGGTTATGACGGCATATAATAGCATTGATGGTATTCCTTGTTCAGCCAATTCCTGGTTGTTGAATGACATCCTACGGAAAGACTGGGGATTTACGGGCTTTGTCGTATCGGATCTATTGAGTATATCAGGGCTCAATGGAGGTCATGCAACAGCAGCGACTGCCGAGGAAGCGGCTTCACAAAGTATACATGCCGGATTGGATGTCGATCTAAGCGGGACTGGTTATGGTTCAAATCTGCTTAAGGCTGTCCAACAGGGGCTCGTTGAACCTGCTGTTCTTGATACAGCAGTGGCCCGTGTACTACGAATGAAGTTCAATTTGGGGCTTTTTGATCATCCCTATGTGGATGAAAAGTTGGTAGCCCAAAAAGTCGCTACGGCACAAAATAAAACGGTGGCAAGACAGGTGGCCCGCGAGTCGATTGTTTTGCTTAAAAACGATCAGCATATTTTACCCTTAAGTAAATCGTTGAAACGAATAGCCGTTATAGGACCGAATGCCGACAATGCCTATAATCAGCTGGGCGATTATACTGCTCCACAGGCTGAAGGGAAAGTTCAGACCCTCTTGACTGGAATAAGGGCGGCAATTGGTAACAGTACGAAGGTTGATTATGTGAAAGGTTGTGCAATCCGTGATACAAGCAATTCCGATATTGCTGCCGCTGTCGCAGCTGCAAAGCAGGCCGATGCGGTGGTTTTAGTCCTGGGTGGTTCGAGTGCACGTGATTTTAAAACGTCGTATCAAGCAACTGGAGCAGCCAATGTTGATCCCAATACGGTAAGTGATATGGAGAGCGGAGAAGGATTTGATCGCGTTTCACTGGATATGATGGGCGATCAGATCAAGTTGCTCAAAGCGATACAGGCGACCGGAAAACCAGTTGTACTTGTTACGGTTATGGGGAGACCATTGAACTTAAATTGGGCATCTGAACATGTGCCTGCAATTGTGAATGCATGGTACCCTGGACAGGAGGGAGGCTTGGCAGTTGCCGATGTCTTGTTTGGCGACTACAATCCCGCTGGAAGATTACCGATTTCGGTACCTCGTTCGGTCGGCCAGCTTCCGGTCCATTACAACCATATAAAACCCAAACATCACGACTATGTAGAGATGTCGGCTAAGCCATTATATGCATTTGGTTATGGGTTGAGCTACAGTAGTTTTGATTACTCGAATTTACAGGTCTCTTTGAAGGAGAATGGCAATGATTTTGCTTGTACGGTGTCGTTCGACGTGGCAAACAACGGTAAATTGGCGGGAGATGAAGTCGCCCAGTTGTATATTGTGGATGAAGTAAGTTCGGTCGTAACACCGGTAATGCAATTGAAGCGATTTGAACGCAAAAACATTGCAGCCGGGACGACGGCGCGCTATTCGTTTCAATTGACTAAGGAAGATCTCAAACTTTGGAATGCAAGCAAAGCATGGAAGACAGAAAAGGGAAAATTTAAATTCTTGGTTGGAGCATCTTCTGATGATATCCGACTTAAAGGCGAAATGGAATTAACGAGGGATTATTAATCCTAAACCACAAACTATAGCATAGGGCTGCCCAATTTTGGACAGCCCTATTTTTTTTATTTGAGCACGATATGTTTGATACTTTTCCTATTCCAGGTATAGGTGATATGAATGAGGCCTTTCGGATCCTGAATGATTGTAGGATACGAATACTCATCGTTCTTTACCCCGTCTTCCAGCGTTAGGACATCTTTCCACTGTAAGCCGTCCTTCGATATGGCGACATGAAGTTTTGTACGTCCTTCCCACCAATCGTTGCCTGCTATGGCTGGATTGAAGACAATCATCAATAAACCATTGCGTAGACGGATAGCGTCGGTGGCTGAATTGGGATTGAGTAGGTTTGTCGCTTGCCAGGAGCCCCAGGTAAAGCCTTGATCTGTTGAAAAAGCGGCCATCACCTTATTTTCTTTACTTCGACAAAGTACCTGAATGCGTCCATCCCTGTGTTGGATCACACTTGGCTGAATAACCTGTATGCTGGTATCGGGACGTATTGCGCTGATGGACCATGAATGGCCATGGTCTCGGCTGATTTCCAGGTGTGCTTTCCAGATTTCTTCTTTGGATTCCGTACTGGAAGGAGATAGCAGCAGCCCGTTGGCCAAGGTGAGCGGTTTATTCTTGATAGGCCCCAATATACCTTCACGCAATTGCTGCGGTGCTGACCAGCTCATTCCTTTATCTAGGGAATGTTTGACGTAGCCTTTCCACTCCCGTGGATTAGGACCTATTTTATAATATAAAGAGAGGGTGTCACTGTGTGGATATTGATAGAAGACCGGATTCCATGTTGGAAAACGTGTATCGCCAAGAATACCATCGGCAATCTGTATAGGCGATTGCCATTGGCCCTTGCTGTACAGGGAACTCCATATGACAACATCGGGATTAGATTCATGCGTACCGCCAAACCAGGCAACTAATAAGCTGTCTTTTCCCACGACTTGAATTGTGGAAGCATGGCATTGTTGGAATGGAACCTGACCTGTTTTAAAGATTTGCTCCGATACCAGGATCTGAGGTTTATAGGTTGCACATGAAGATAGGAACAGGATTATAACTATGGAAAGCAGGTTGATTTTTTTCATTGGAATTCAAGGGTTTTAAAACCCACTCGTTGGTTTGCGTCTTATTTTCTTTTTTCTGAGCAGAAACTTTGGGGATGCTGCGATGTTCAGGCGATTATCGTTAAACAATGACCTCGTTAAATGATAAAATTCCGTTGGATTATATCCAACGGAATTTTATGTTATTTGCTTTGCAATTGAATTGCCGTAGCATAGTTAAATCGTGTACTAGGACTTCTCAAGGTAATTTGGTTACCACGTTGCGACCAGTCCAATTTACCTTTATGACCTAAAATAGCGATCTGTTTTACGCTAAAGTTATCAGGTACTTCAAACACGTATTCATTGGGTTGTTGGTAAGTATCGCCTTCAGAAAGATGGAATACATTGACTACTTTACTGTCTTTGCTTCTGGTGTAGTAATAGTCACCCTGGTGATATGGAGCAATGGTACGAGTTGCAAATACAGCTGTTTGATTGATTTTCATCCAGGCTGCCAGTTCGTTCAAGCGATCGTATGCAGCCTGATCGTAATCTCCTGTAGGGCCAGGGGCTATGTTCAATAAGTAGTTTCCGCCGCGAGAAATGATTTTCACCAATGTTTCTACGATTTTTTTTGTCGGCTTGTATTGATCGTTGGGCACATAGCTGAATGAATTACCCATGGTGATGCAGCTTTCCCATGGAATATCCAACGGATGGTCAGGAATCGCTTGTTCAGGTGTGACATAATTTTCCCAGTTTCCAGGTACCGTACGGTCAACGACGATAATACCCGGTTGATTTTTTCTTGCCATGCCACCGATGCGGTCCATGTCAATATTTTGATCCATTTTGATCGTCTGTTGCCAGTCAACAGATTTGTCAACCGTTTCTAAGGGACGTACCTGGCCACCATCCAACCAAAGGATATCGACTTTGCCATATTCGGAAGTCAGCTCGTTGATTTGATTGTAGGTAAAGTCTTTGAATTTTTGCCAGCGATCCGGATATTTTTTAGGGTCGTAATTTACATTTCGGTCTTTTGGCGGAAAGTAGGACCACCAGTAGTAATCGGAGTGCCAGTCCGGTTTGGAGAAATAAGCGCCAATTTTAAAACCATCAGTGCGGAATGTATTGAAGATTTCTTTGGTTACATTGGCCTTTGGATTTGTCGAAAATGGCGTTTTAGCGGAGGTGATTTTATAATCCGATTCTTTGGTATCGAACATGGCAAATCCATCGTGATGTTTGGTTGTAAAGACGACATATTTCATGCCGGCAGCTTTAGCGGCATCGGCCCATTTCTGTGGATTGAAATCTGTAGGATTAAAGGTAGTCTGTAGATTTTCGTAGTTCTTGAGGTATTCAAAATAAGTTTTACCATGTTCGGGTTTGCGTTGCGTCCAGCCTTCATCTTCGGGACAGATACTCCAGCTTTCGACGATTCCCCATTGACTATAGGTACCCCAGTGCATGAAAAGACCAAACTTCATATCTTGCCATTGTTCGAGATTTTCAATCACTAGAGGATCTGTCGGTTTTTGATAGCCATTAGATACGTTATGTGCTTGGCCAAACGCTAATGTTGCGCTTGAAGCAATCAGCGCGGTGGATATAATGGTTTTTAGTTTTTGCATGGATAAAGATAGTGAAAATGATAAAAAGAAGGCCACCTTAGGTGGCCTTCTTGAAGATAGATGTAGCTTTTGCGTTAATTTACGTCCCAGAAGAGTTTGGTGTCAAGCTTATCTTTGCTTTTTACAGCGTCATAATTTGCGCCATTTAAATTCACTTCTGTTGCGGGGATATTCCATCTCGCAGGGACAGTTTTTTGAATATCAGATACTTCTGTTCTAAAAGTAAATACAGGGTAATTTAATCTTCTTACTTCCGCCCAGGATTGTAAAGGTTGAATAACATTGAAATGTAGCCATTTTTGAGTAGCGATTAATTGAATGTTATTTGTTCCCCAACCAATATTTGAAATATAGGTATTAATCTGATCTTCTGTTGGTTGAGTTGCGGCAGTAGTCGTATTATCTTTGCTCAATGCTCTGATTGCAGGGAATAGTGCGATGGATTGTTTTATACCCTGTTCGAAGGCTGATTTTGCAGCAGCATTATTTCCAGTCCTGTTGTAATACTCAGCAAGTAAATAATTGACTTCCGATGCCGTGATCAGTAACCCTGGGAAATATTCATTTCTCGAGTAAGTAGAACGATTATAGATGGCAATCTTACTTGGATTAGCTGGTGTTCCGGAAATCAAAGCAGTTTGTTCTGCACTCGTTAGAGACTGATCTAGCCCAATATAAGCCCCATTTGCACCTTGTCCAGGTTCAAAAATAAATGGTAATCTCGGGTCTGCCTTTGACACCATGTTGTCGATCATTACTTTCCCGGCAATATTGGCGTTCCAGCTTTCTAAACCATCTCTAAATCCTCTCGCATTGATATCAGATCCTGAATTGAAGACACTGATGTCGATATTATCTGCATTGGTGAGAGTTAAAGGATAAGTTGATTGATTTCCAACAATGTCGGCCAGCTCTTGGTTTGCTCTTGCTGTAAAAGTAGAGGCAGCACTGACGCGAGTCAACATACGTAGGCGAAGGGAATTACAATATTTTTTCCATAGTGTAATATCACCTTTGTTTATTAAATCCTGGGTTTTAAAAGACGTGGAAACACCTGAAGTTAGTGCTGGCAACGTATTAAGCTCGGTACTGATGGATTTTAGGTCATCCAGCATAGCTTTATATATTTCTTCTGCAGTATCATATTTAGCATACGAGCTCGGATAATTTCCGCCATTGGTACTCAACATGCCTGCTTGCGACCAAGGGATGTCTCCATGTAAATCAACAACCTGTTGCGTTTGATCATAAAAGAAAATTTTCGCTGCAAGGTAAAATATGCGTAGCTGAGTTCGCTCTGCTTCTGGCAAAGCTGTGTATACTTTTTCAAATTCTCGATATTGTGCAAGACCTGCATAATAAGTATTCCAACGATCCTGGATAGAAGCACCTCCAGGTATCAATTGATTATTCTCGTTTGCCCATCCCGTAGCTTGAACATAGCGATTAGCAGTCGATCGGAGGATAACAAAGTAATTCCAGTAACTTGGGACAACCAGTTCTCTGTAGGAATAGGTAATTCCTGCGAACTGTTTGTCGGCTGACACTTCACTTATTTTTCCTGGATCTCTATATAACTCATCAAAAGATGATTTACTACAAGAGGTTATTGCTGTAATACCCGCGGCACATAGACCAGCAAGTAAGATGTGTTTTTTGATTTTCATAATTTTAGAAACTTGCGCGTAACATTAAACCATAAGTTCTTGTTGCTGGACCTGAACCAGCATTGGTAATTTGTTGTGACCAGTGTGAACCACCTGTCATTTGTTCAGGATCGAGGTGTTTGGCGGTTCTGTAGATGAAGAACAAGTTTCTTCCAAAGGCCGATAAACTGATGTTTTTCGCTTTTAACTTGCGAGCGAAATCTTTCGGAAGTCTATAAGCGAGCGAAAGTTCACGCATCTTGATATAGTTGTTTTTCTCTACATAAAGTTCATAACGAGAGTTTCCGCCATATTGTGGGCCACCCCAGTTATAGGTTGAATTGAAGTAGGTCGCTTGGGAGATGATATTCGCGTTTTTAGTACCATCTAATAAAACCCCGTCCAATAACATACCATCATGATAAACCGTTTCTCCATTAGGTCCAGTGGAACCAGTAGTAGCAATTCCTTTTCCTCCAGACAAGTAGTAACTCAATCCACCATGTTCGGCGTCCATACCCTCTAAGGTTTCTTCTAGCAAACCTCTACTTTTCATCCAGTTGATACCGGTAGGCATAATATGTCCTCCCCAGCGGAAGTCAATTAGAGCGTCCAAAGTGAAATTTTTGTAACTAAAGGAGTTGATGAACCCACCAATTGCTTTAGGCATGGCATTACCAACTTTTTTGTACGTTGTGTTGTCCAATTGATATAAACCATTTGCGTCAACAATCATTCGTCCTTGATCATCTGTTTTTACCGGCCGAGCGTAGATATCACCCAATGGTTCTCCAACTCTCGAAATAATCTTAGCTGCATCACCATCAATAAATCGGTGCTCTAATTCGGTCGCACCGCCTGCTAATTGCTCGACCTTGTTTCTGTTGAACGCAAGGTTAACGGTTGTATTCCACTTGAAGTTTTCACTTTGAACTGGTGTACCGTTAACAACAAATTCCCATCCTTTGTTACGTAATGTACCTACGTTTGCAACAATAGAGCTAGCACCTGTCGTCATTGGTAAAGAGAAATCTAGGATCTGATCTTTGATCTGGCCATTGTAATAAGTAATGTCAAATCCTAATCGGCCTTTTAACAATCTAGTTTCTAAACCAAATTCGATCTCATGCTTGGTCTCAGGTTTAATGCGCTCATTTCCGAAGCCGGAGGTTGGAACCTGTGTATAAATCACAGATCCTGTTCCTTGATCGCCCAGTGTTTTTTGAGAGAAGCTCAAGGCGCTTTGGAAAATATTAGGATAATTTCCCACAATTCCCCATGAGCCTCTTAATTTCGCATAATCGAAGATTTCCGGAAGTTTAAACGCATCAGATAAGATTAAACTTGAGTTGACCGATGGATAATACAAAACATTGTTATCTGGGTGCATCTGTGAAATAAGCTCACGACGTAATGTCCCTTCTACATACCAATAGTCTTTAAAACTAAAATTTAAAGTTCCAAAAGTTGCATCTCTTAATGACCAAACCCTAGCTTGTGAGCTTCTGGAATCATTAACGGAGGCTGATAGATCATACCAATTGCGTTGAGATAATCCACCGTTAGTCCAGCCACTAACCGAAAAGTCCTGATTTTTTGTCGCAGTATAGCCTACTGCAGCTCCTAACTTAATGTCCTTATTAATTTGTTTTTTATAGGAGGCAAGAAGGTCGGTGTAATAAATGTTTTGATTTTGATTTTTTGTCGTAAATCCTGATTCGGTGTCAAAACCGTAAAGTAATGGGAAGCGATTAGGGCTGCGATCTTCAAATCGTGCTGATGTAACGTCAGCAGAGAATCTAGCGCGAACAGATAAATCGTCTGTTATTTGATAAGTATTCGTAAATGAACCAATTAGACGGTTTGAATATTCATCACTTGTTTTAGCTCGAGTATTCCAATAGTAATCTAATACATCGACTTTATATCCGTTGTGTATTAGATTTTCACCTGGGGTAAGACTTTGATTCGTTCCAGTTACATATTTATACCCTAGGCTCGTTTGATAGCGATCTGCATACCAGTCTGGGTTATCAAACGTGGAAATCATCCCCGTAAAATTGTTAATCAAGCGATCCGTCATAAATGGTCTGTTATGCGTATGCTGATTGATATAATTAACGACAACATCGGTTGTTAGTTTATTCCACAATTTAAATGTTGAGTTAAAATTGACAATGTTCTTTTTGTTATATGAATCGAACGACGTCATCTGATTATCTTGACGAGTAAGGGAGAAACGAACATTTGACGTTTCTGTTGCGTGGCCTAACGCGAGATTAAGGGATGTATTGTTGGGATTGTTGAAAAACTTTCCGTAAGCATTCTGAGCTTCATAAGGACGCACCTTACCATCCCATGTTACCGTTGGTAGTCCATCAAATTTAGGCCCGAAGTTTACCGTTGCGGGTAGAACACCTCTTGTAACTCCATCAACAGCCCTATCAGCGCCATAATAGAAAAATTTATCTTCAGCCTGTCCTCCATTTGCATAAGCTAAGCTATAGCCTGGCCCCCGTACATTTTGGAATTTGGGTAGGTATGCAATTTGATCATGCGTATAGTTTGCATTAAAATCAATTGAAAAGCCTGTCCCCCCCTTATTTGATTTTGTTGTGATAAGGACAACACCATTCATCGCTTCAGATCCATATAATGCAGCAGCTGAAGCTCCTTTTAAAATGGATACTGTTTCGATATCCTCAGGGTTTAAATCCTCAAGGCCATTACCGCGAGCACGTTGGTCGCCCCAATAATTGGAGTTATCAAATTTATTTTGGCGCATAGGTACCCCATCAATAATGACTAACGGTTGTGAGCCTCCTGTGATAGAGTTAATACCACGAATATTGATATTTACCCCTGAGGTTGCTCCCCCTGGAGCAGTTGTGATGCGTACGCCCGGTGCTTTACCATACAATGCCCCCGCAAAGTTTGGTGAACCGGTTTTTGTTAGTTCTTTGGAATCAATTGTACTCATGGCATAACCAAGCTCTCTCGGGGCTTTTTTGATACCCATGGCTGTAACAACAACTTCTTCCAGGTTGGATTGATCGCTGGTTAAGCTTACATTAATTGTTTTGTTGGAACCAACCACAACTTCTTGGGATTTGTAGCCCACCATGGAGATGCGCAAAGTTTCACCTGTTGAAGCTTGGATTGTGAAAGATCCATTGCCGCCAGTTTGAGTTCCTCTGGTGGTTCCTTTTACGGAGACAGTGGCGCCAGAAATTGGTCCATTAGCATCTGAAACTATTCCAGAAATGCTTTGCTGCGCATAGAGCGCTGTAGCACTGAAAAGTGTACATAGCGCCAATCCTGCAGTTTTTTTGTAAAATAGACTCATGTTTTAGGTGTTTGTGTAAAACGTTAGTTAATTATGTTAGTAATATATTTTTCGATGACTAAGGCAGTTGTCCCCTTTTGTTGCGCCCTTTTATGCAGTGTGGAAATTGCCAATGTTGTCTTCCTTGAAATCTTCGGAATGCTATATTCATTAATGGCCACTTGAATATGAGGCGCCAAAATGTCCCCGATTTCGGCTCCCCGGCCACTGATGATTATTTTATCCGGATTGAGGATGTGTATTAACGTCGAAATTCCCTTGCCAAGTAAATAGCCAACTTTCCCAATGTTGTTGATTGCTACCTGATCTCCGATTTGGACAGCTTCAATTAATGCGTCGATTTTATTGATGTGTTCATGGGCTAGTTTATCATAAATGGAATATTCTCCATTCTTTATATCCCGCTCGGTATTTCGAATGGCTGCACTAATGGAAGCTTCGACTTCAAGACAGCCGCGTTTGCCACATGAGCATAAGGTTAATGTATCGGAAAGTGGAATATGGCTGAATTCGCCGGCATAACCTGATGTTCCCTTGAAGATATCATCATTGATGAGTATTCCTAAGCCTACACCCCAGTTTAGATTGATCACGAGCGAGTGGGATGAATCTTTTGCTTCACCAAATTTCCGTTCCGCTAGGGCGATACAACGTGAGTCATTGTCAATGATGGCCGGAACCTTAAATTTTTGTTCAAATAGTTTTCGAATGTTATATAAGGGCGAATCTTCATTGTACGATTCATTGAGACCTGTTTCCGAATCAACAAAACCAGGCATACTAATTCCAATACCGATTACTTGTGTAATGTTGATCTGGTTGGAAATGATGAAATTGTTCAATGCTTCCAGAATGGACTCCGTTGCCTTCTTATCTCTAAGGTCGATTGGAATATTATTTTGCGACGAAATTGTTTCAGCCTTGAGATTTGAGGAAGATATGGATGTATAGAATTGATCAATAGACACGCTAATAATACTTTGCTGTAAATTTTCATTAAGCATGTATTGTATAGCTTTTCTTCCACCTGTGGATGCTGCATAACCTTTTTCGACAACAACATTTCGTGTCAAAAGATCATTGATCTGCTTGGTGACAGAGGGGATGCTTTTCGATAAAGAGTTTGCAATGTCTGCAATCGGTTGCATCGGCCTGTAATACAAAATTCTCAAAATTTCGCCGCCCATAATTTAGTTCAATTGTATTAGTATAACTATTGGTTTTCTCTAAGTTTCATAATGGCTGATAAAAATCATTTCATCGCGCCTTGGTTTTTCATAGTAACTTGCTTATAGATCATCAATATGTTTAGATTCTCATAAGCATTGTATGTTAAAGATAAACACACTTTGTGTTAAGTTCAAAATTCTTTTTAAAATTTTTAAAAAGAATTTGATGATAATGTGTTTTTGCTCAAAAGAAGGCTCTTTTTTTTATCGATTAAAGAAAGGTTGGGTGAGTATTGTAACGAAATTGCTATAATATTAAAAGGTTTTTTGAGGAGAAGCTCCGAATGGTATCTCGGAATTATCCGTTTTTTTAGGGGAGATTGTAATATTATAACCGACTCTATCTTCGATTATTTATGATATAGCAAAACAAAAAGAGCCTGGTATTACCAGGCTCTCTCAAAATCTCAGGACAATTGCTCGCGAGATTTCATTCGTTTAATGTGTGATCATCTATTTGACGTCCCAGAAGATTTTAGTTGTTCTTGTATCATTTGCTTTAACAGCATCGTAATTAGAACTATTATTTGAAATCTCTTGGGTAGGATATAATAAACGTTTAGGAGGATTTGCGTAATTAGCCAATCCAGCCACAGGATATGTCAATATTGGATATCCTGTACGTCTCAATTCAGCCCAAGCTTGTTGTGCCTGTAAAAAACCATAATGTAACCATTTTTGAGTCCATATTAATTCTAGGTTCTTTGCTTGAGTTGTTGAAAAGCTGATAGTCGATTTGTCTACAAAGTCATTGATGACGTCATCGGTAGGTTTTTTCTCTGTTTTCAGTCCTGAAGTATTTAAATTATTTAAATAATAATAGAAAGAAACGGATTGTTTAACAGCGACATCGTAAGCATCTTTGGCTGCATTACTTGCTCCCCATCTTAATAACGCTTCAGCTTTATTGAAATTGGTTTCAGAAGCGGTAATGACAATTCCCGGCAAAGCATTGTTGTCGAAGATAGTTGCCGAATCCAACACAGCGTAGTCTTGATAATTCTTCTCCATATCCGCTGAAGTAAAGGAAATTGGCATTGCTCTATACTCTTTGTTCTGAACAAACTTACCGTCTACTGTTTTTCCGAATTTATCATAAAGTACCGGAATACGTGGATCATTCGCTGGTAACATCACTTTGTTCAACATATGATCTGTTGCGAATTGGTTAGGACCTTCAATCAAAGCCTGTCTCAATGTTCCGGTATAGTTGGTTAGCGGCTGCAATAAGATGTCTTCATTTCTGGGGTTATAGTTTGCCGTTGCGCCACCATCTGCCAATGGATATTGTGTTGGGTTATTCAGCATTTCAAGTACTTCAGTTCTTGCTTTTGCCTCATCAACAAAAGAAATGCGCATCAATAGACGCAGGCGAAGTGAATTGGCATACTTACGCCATTTCGCAACATTCCCGCTATTCAAGATATCGTATTTTGAAAAATCGGGATTGGTCGTTGCTGTTGATAAATACGTGTTGATATTTTTCAATTCGCTGATGAACTGATTGTATAATTCTTTTTGCGCATCAAACTTTGGCTTAATAATCGTACTTGTTGTTGGTAGACTACCGGCTTCACTGAAAGGGATATCTCCAAAGTTGTCAACAAGTTTAGATGCTTCGTCAAACAATACAATTTTGCCCGTTTGGATAAAGATCTCTTTACTTGCTTTCTCCGCTTCAGGAAGTTCAGCGTATGCTTTTTCCATGCTTCTTGTGATACCCAGTACACCAGGAGCATAAAAATCCGTCCAATATGCATAAGAGTAGCTATCGTTCGGCTGATACATGGTATTTGACGGATAAAAAGACGCTGTCTGCGTATATACTGCCTGATTGGACAGAATAAATGTACGGTAGTGGTAATAAGCTGGTCTTACACGATCATTATTTAGCATTTCGGCAAAGAACGCCGGAATATTTGCTTTTGTCGATGCATCTGGGTTTTGAAACTTGTCGTCAAGTTGTGATTTACAGCCGACCATCGTCGATAGGGCCGAAACCAAAGTTAATATAGAAAGAAAAGTTTTTTTCATGATTCTCGTGGGTAAAAAATTAAAAATTAGCATTCAATGAAAAACCGAAACTTCGGGTAGCAGCAGATGAACCAACGTCTACACCTTGTGCCCACCATTTGTTACCTACTGGAGCTTCAGGGTCAAGATTTTTCAATGTACGGTAGAAGTAGAATAGATTTCTGCCCAATAAAGAAACCTTTAAGTTGTTAATTTTAAGTCTTTTGGTGAAACTGTCTGGAATACGGTAACCAATAGACAATTCTCTTAATTTGATAAAGTTGTTGTCGTAAACGGCACCTTTTTCAGTCCAAGAATCTGCACCCCATCCGAATGTGTTCATGTAATATTCTGCAGCACTCAAATGTACATCGTTTGCTTTTCCTGTATTGGCGTTAACACCTTGCAAAGTCACTCCATTTTCGCGATATGGTAAGGTGTTTTCATATAGACCAGCACTCATGCCGTATTTGAGGTTTTCGGATACCATTTTACCTCCAAAACGATAATCAGCAGTAAAGTCTAACATAAAGTTTTTATAGGTAAATGTATTGGTCCAACCGCCTATCGCTTTTGGCATAATGTTGCCAGCATATTTGTACTTGGTTTTGTCGATCACATAGAGTCCATCGTCAGAGATCAAATTATTGCCGTTTTGATCTTTGGCAATGTCATAAACGTAAATATTTCCTAATTTCTCACCTTCTTTTGCCGTAATCTTCAAAGAGTTTTCATCGGCAGAGTAGAATACCAATTCTTCAACGCCCGGTGCTAGGGTTTTAACTGTCGACTTATTAAATGAATAGTTTAGTCTAGAATTCCAGGTAAAGTTTTCATTTTGAATTGGGGTACCGTTGATAGAAAGCTCCAAACCGTTATTGGCAATTTTTCCTATATTCAAAATTTGGGAAGTAGCCCCTGTAGAGGCTGGTGTTGTAAGTCCTAAGATCTGGTCGTCGATATAGTTGTTGTAGTAACTAACATCCAATCCTAATCTATTTTTTAGAAACTTCAATTCCATACCGACCTCAACCTCATATTTACGCTCAGGACGTAGATTAAGATTTCCATAGTTATTTCTATAGGTCAATGATGGAACAGCTCCATTGATGGTCAATAATGGATTTTGGTTGTAAGCGATATTTGCTTCGTAGATTGCGGCATCATTACCAACAATACCGTAGGAAGCGCGAAGTTTACCGTAGGAGAACTTATCAGACTTGATATCGAAAGCATCGCTGAAAATAAAGCTACCACTAACCGAACCATAGCGATAATTATTGTTTGATGAAGGTAGTGTAGAAGAATATTCAGAACGATAAGTACCGTCTAAGTAAGCAAATCCTTTATAGCCAATATTCAAGGAACCGAAGTAGGCATATTTTAGCATTTCCTTTCTGCTATTTGAAGTTGTTGCCTGCGCGTAACTGTTGCTTAAGCTAAACCAGTTTTCTGTGACAAGACCACCTGCTGTACTTGACGATTGATCATCATAACGCTCTGATCTCGATTGGAAACCCACGCTCGCTGAATAGTCGAAATCTGCATTGATTTTGTTGCTATAGGTTGCCATTACATCACCATACAGGATCGAATAGACTCCTTTTGAAGTTGCGAAGCCTCCAGAACTGCTGGTAGTTGAATTGTAAGCCGTTGCATATTCGTTGTATTGCTTGTTGATGCTCGTTGCAGAAGTTAAGTCATTACCAATTCTTCCGCGGAGTTTCAAGTGATTTACAACATCCCAGTTTAATGTGGCACTTGTTAAAATCCTATTTTCGGTCTCATCATAACTGTTTTTGTATTGATTCCAAAAATAATCTAAGAGGTTGGAAGCCCTCATCGTGTATTTGAAGTCTTCAGGACGTCCTGTTCCAAATTTGGAATATTTGTAGCCGTCAGTGGTTTGATACGCATTTTTCATGGCAGACATATCTTCTGTTCTGCTGAAAAATCCGTCGAAACTTCCAAGTACCTGACCCAACAGATAGGTTCTGTTGTGGGTATTGGTATTGATAAAGTTAGCGACGATATCGGTCGACAATTTGTCGCTAAGTTTTAGCGTGCTATTAAGGTTGAAGGTATTTCTGTTTTGTTTACTACCAGGGCTCGTACTTTTATAGTCCATTCTGGTCGCACTCAAACGGTAGTTAATTTTCTCTGTTTGGTTTGAGATACCAACGTTAATATTGGAATTGTAGCCTTTGTCAAATACGTCGTAGTAGTTATTTTCACGTGCTTTGTATTGACGTACCTGTCCGTCCCACCACATAACATCTTCGCCAGTGAATTTTGGACCAAAACTTCCGTAGGATCTATAGTATGGCCTTCTTCCCGAAGGAGAATTAGCATCTGTAAACCAACCTTCGGCAGACGCGCCGTTAGCGATGTTTGTCGCTGCGTCGTAACCGGGTCCATAAATATTTTGGAACTTCGGTAAAAAGGCTGCTCTTTCGATTGATCCATTATAGTTGAAGTCAATTCCTAGACCTCTTCCTTTTGTGCCTTTCTTTGTTGTAATAACAATTACCCCACTTGCAGCGTCCGAGCCGTATAGTGCACTGGCTGCAGCACCTTTTAAGATGGAAATATTGTCGATATCAGCGGGGTTGATGTCCAGCATACCATTACCCCTAATACGTTGATCGTCCCAATAATTATTATTGTTTGCACCAGTCGCACCACCTTGTTGATCGTTACGGATGATGATACCATCAACAACATAGAGGGGTTGACGTTGATAGTTTAATGAATTGATACCACGGATTTGAACGTTAACCGCACTGGCAGAACCACCCGGAGCAGTGGTGATTTTCACACCTGGGGCTTTACCGTATAGTGCTGATCCAAAGTTGGTGTTACCCGCTTTAGTGATTTCCTCTGCTTTGATATTGCTAACTGCATATCCTAGCGCCTTAGATTCGCGCTTGATGCCCATCGCTGTGACAACAACTTCATCTAAAGCCGAAGCGTCCTGATTTAAGGATACTTTAATCGATTTAGCGGAAGTAACCGTAACTTCTTGGGTTTGGTAACCCACAATAGAAATACGTAATACTTCTCCTGGGGATGCTTGAATGGTAAAAGCTCCGCTTGCATTTGTTTGGGTTCCTTTGGCAGTGCCCTTAACAGAAACTGTCGCTCCTGAAACTGGACCTTTGGCGTCAGTTACTGTACCAGTAATGGTTTGTTGTGCGTAAAGCGAAGTGGCGCTAAATAGCGTACACAATGCTATACCCGCTGCTTTTTTGTAAAATAGACTCATTTTTTAATGATTAGTATGAATTACAATAAGTAAATGATTAGTGTGGTTATTATTTTGTTAAAATTTTATTAATGTGATTTTCGACTACAATCGCTGCAGTACCTTTGATTTGTGCATGTTTGTTTAAAGATGACATTTGAACATTCGTTGTTTTTGCAATTTCAGGAATGCAAAATTCATTGATGGCAATTTGTATTTGTGGATTCAAAATTCGTCCCAGTTCTGCACCTCTTCCGCTAACGATGATCTGTTTTGGATTCAGAATATGGATAAGTGTTGATATGCCTTTACCTAGCATATAACCTATTTTTCCTAAATTATTGATAGCGATTTGATCGCCCACATTCGAAGCTTCAATTAAGGCGTCTATTTTGTTGAGTTTACTTTTTACAAAGGTGCTATAAATCGAATATTCGTTGTTTTGGATATCAGTTTCCGTACTTCGAATGGTTGCGTCTAAGGAGGCTTCTACCTCCAGGCATCCCCTTTTTCCGCAAGAACATAACGTGTTGTCATCCGAAAGTGGGATATGACTAAATTCTCCAGCAAAACCTGATTCGCCTTTAAAAACAGAGCCATTGATAATAATGCCCAATCCGACACCCCAATTTAAATTGATGATGAGTGAATGATCAATATCTTTTGCTGATCCAAACTCTTTTTCTGCGATAGCAATACATCTGGAGTCATTCTCTATCACAGTTGATATTTGGTATTTTGCTTCTATGCTACTTTTGATACGGTATAAAGGATGATTATGGGGATAAGATTCATTGACACCCAATTCAGAATTGACAAATCCTGGTATACTTAGACCAATACCAATTATTTTGTCCCTTTGGATTCCCGATAGTTCCAAAATCGATTCAATTTCGTCCAATAGTAAATCAGCAGAGTTGCTGGACTTCAATTCTAGGGGAACATCACGGTGTTCGATAATCGTCTGTTGATTAAGATCTGTTAATGTAAATGTGGAAAAATGCTGATCGGTTGAAATCGTCAAGATATAAAAATTCAGTGCTGGATTAATTGCGAACTGCAAAGGACGTCTTCCGCCGGTAGATTCTGCAAAACCACATTCAACAATTATTTTTTCTTCAAGTAAACGATTGATTATTTTTGTAATGGAAGGTGTACTCTTAGCGAGTTTTTTGACCAACTCTGCAATAGAAAGCGCAGAATCAAAATAAAGGTTTTTCAATATTTCTTTTTCCATTAGTTCGTGTGGTTTCTAAAAGTTGATTAAACTTTTGTTAAAGATATGTTAAATCGCATGTAAGATCAAAATACTTTTTAAAAAAATTTAAAAAGTTGCGGCTATGCTTTGTTTTTTTTGTTTTTGTGTAACAATTTGTATTCCTGTTTGTGCCATTAAATCATAGATTAGGCATAAAAATGAATGTTAAATAGCTTATATTTACCATCTAATTATAGTATCTGATTATGAAACAACGCTATTACTCCTTGGATGTCTTTCGTGGGGCTACTGTGGCACTGATGATTATGGTGAATAATCCGGGGACATGGGCTCATATGTTTGCGCCGCTAAAACATGCAGAATGGCATGGTTGCTCGCCTACAGACCTGGTTTTTCCTTTTTTTCTTTTCGCAGTGGGTAATGCCATGTCTTTTGTTATCCCACGATTACAGGAAGCTGGTCCGGCGATATTTTGGCAAAAAGTAATTAAACGGACGGTCTTAATTTTTGCGATCGGACTTTTTATAAACTGGTGGCCTTTCGTGAAATGGGATGGCGCAGCCCTTGTGTTGAAGCAATGGGTAGACGGAGCGGACCCGAGCCGTGGAATTCGGATTTTCGGAGTACTGCAGCGCATTGCCGTAGCCTACTGCTTTGCGTCAATTCTCGCCTATTATTTTAAGGAAAAAACGATAATCTGGATCTCGACGATTATTCTGTTGTTATATTGGGCAATTTGTGCAATAGCCGGAGGAGCAGATCCCTATAGCTTAGAAGGTTGGTTCGGTACACAATATGATATTGCCATTTTAGGTTTACCGCATGTTTACAAAGGGGAGGGGGTACCCTTCGATCCCGAAGGACTGATGAGCACATTACCGACGATTGTTCAGGTCGTCTTTGGGTATTTAGTTGGTGTATTTATAAAAAAACAAGGTCAGGTGGATTGGTTGTGGTCTAAAGTACCGCCCTCTAATGAGCCTCATTTTAAATTGCTGGCGGGCATGTTTGTGACCGGATTTATTTTAGTCGTCCTGGCTTGGATATGGGCTTTGGGTTTTCCGATCAACAAAAAAATATGGACAAGTTCCTACGTACTTTATACCACAGGTTTGGCAACCATGACACTGGGGGGTATGATCTGGTTTATTGAAGTGCAGGGTGTAAAAAATAAATTGACACAGTTTTTTGATGTTTTTGGTAAAAATCCTTTATTCATCTTTGTCTTGAGTGGTATTCTACCGCGCTTTTTGGGATTATTCCGTATTCCTGATGGTGTAAAAGAGGATGGTACACAAAAATACCTCGACGCTTTTGCCTGGTTTTATAAATACGTTTGCGCAAAAGTTCCTGGAATACCGGAAGTTGGTTCTTTTGTGTATTCGCTATGTTTCCTGGCGTTGATGTGGGTAATCTGCTATTGGCTGGATAAAAAGAAAATTTATGTAAAGGTGTAGCATCAGCGCGATGTTTGCTTGTTAAATTATTTTGGCACTCAAAGATTTTTGTTATCTTTGCAGCCAATTAATAAAATTTTTAACGCTTTAATATTATTCAGGAAATGTATTTAAGTAAAGAGTACAAAGCTGATATCTTCGCAGAATTTGCTGGATCAGCTACAAACACAGGATCTACTGAAGGTCAAGTTGCTTTATTCACTAAGAGAATTGCTCACTTAACTGAGCACTTGAAAAAAAACAGAAAAGATTTCGGTACACAACGTGCCCTACAAATGTTAGTAGGTAAACGTCGTTCATTATTAGCTTATCTTTACAAAAAAGATATCAACCGTTACCGTGCGATCATTAAAGGTCTAGGTTTACGTGATATCATCAAATAAGCTTTAATACAAAGGTGTTAAGAAAGCCATCCAAATTTTGGGTGGCTTTTTTGTTTTATAAAACGCTCGACTTTCTTGATCGAAAACCATGGTGTAGGAAGTAATGGAAACAAGTTAAAACCATGTTCTTGCCAGGTTCGTCCCGTAAGCAGCTTGAGTCCACAGTGAGTCCACGGTGAGTCTACCTTTTAAGGTGCTTTCATTGTGCAGCCATGTTTTTTACAAGTCGGTAGCAAGTCGAACTTAGCCATAACTTTTCTATAATTAATTTACAAGGAAGTACCTTGAAAACTGCAAGACCTGAAATTTATCTTAAGAGGATTTATGTTTTGGATAATTTCTTCGGTAATCAATCACAAGGCAGAATCGGCTGCTTGAAGAAGATAGAAATTGAAAGGCTTTGTAGGCAAATGCTGCGACGCGTTAGTATTTGCTTATTTAGCCGAATGTTAATTGCATTAATCTTAATATTTTAATTTACCTTTGTGCTGAAATCTAATGTATTTAAAATATTGGCATGCTGCCAACAAGATGAAAAGCATGTCGCAAACAAGATTAAATGAATTACAACGAAATTAAAACAACCATCGATATGGGTAATGGCACCCAGATCGAATTGTCTACAGGTAAATTGGCAAAACAAGCCGATGGTGCTGTAGTATTAAAACAAGGTGATACGATGTTGCTTGCAACGGTCGTTTCAGCTAAAGAAGCTAAATCTGGGGTTGATTTTTTACCTCTTTCGGTAGATTACCAAGAAAAATATGCGGCAACAGGCCGTATTCCAGGAGGTTTCTTACGTCGTGAAGCTAGACTATCGGATTATGAGGTACTGATCTCACGTTTGGTAGACCGTGCATTACGTCCTTTGTTCCCTGAAAACTATCACGCAGATACACAAGTGGCAATTAGCTTGATCTCTGCAGATAAAGATATTATGCCTGACGCTTTAGCAGGTTTGGCTGCTTCTGCAGCTATTGCTGTTTCTGATATTCCTTTTAATGGACCAATTTCTGAAGTTCGCGTTGCGAAGATTGACGGTCAATTGGTGATCAATCCAAAATTATCTGAACTTGAAAAAGCAACGCTAGAATTTATCGTTGCTGGTTCTGCACAAGATATTGGTATGGTTGAAGGTGAAGCGAAAGAAATTTCTGAAGCTGAAATGGTAGAAGCAATTGCTTTTGCTCATGAAGCGATCAAAAAACAAGTTGCTGCTCAAGTAGAACTGGCTAACTTAGTTGGTAAAACGGTTAAACGTGAGTATAACCATGAGCCTGAAAACCTTGAATTGAGAGATGCTATTTTTGCAGCTACTTACGATAAGGTTTACGCTATTGCAAAATCTGCTTCTGCAAAACATGACCGTTCTGAAAACTTCGCAAAAATCGCGGAAGAGTACAGAGCAACAATGCCAGAGGAATTGGATGATGATACAGCTTTCTTGTTTAAAAAATATTTCCACGATGTTCAGTATGATGCTGTTCGTAATCTTGTCTTGGATGAGGGAATTCGTCTAGATGGCCGTAACGTACGTACAGTTCGCCCAATCTGGTCAGAAGTGGATTACTTGCCTGCTGCACACGGTTCAGCTGTATTCACACGTGGTGAAACACAATCATTGACTTCGGTTACTTTAGGTGCTAAAGACGATGAGCAAATGATCGATGGTGCTTTTATCAACGGTTATAACAAGTTTATTCTTCACTACAACTTTCCTGCATTCTCTACAGGTGAGGTAAGACCTAACAGAGGTCCAGGCCGTCGTGAAGTTGGTCACGGTAACTTAGCAATGCGTTCATTGAAACAGGTACTTCCTGCAGACAGTGAAAATCCATATACGATCCGTGTCGTTTCTGATATTCTGGAGTCAAATGGTTCTTCTTCTATGGCAACTGTATGTGCTGGTACATTAGCACTTTTGGATGCCGGTGTGAAATTGAAAGCGCCAGTTTCAGGTATTGCCATGGGATTGATTTCTGATGAGAAAACAGGTAAATATGCGATCTTATCGGATATCTTAGGTGATGAAGATCATTTAGGTGATATGGACTTTAAAGTAACGGGTACAGAAAAAGGTATCGTTGCTTGTCAAATGGACTTAAAAATCAATGGTTTGAAATGGGAAGTGTTGACGCAAGCTTTGGATCAAGCAAAAGAAGCGCGTTTACACATCTTGGGTGAGATGAAGAAAACAATTTCTGCTCCTCGCGAAGATTACAAACCACATGCACCACGTATCGTTCAATTATTGATCGATAAAGAATTTATTGGCGCTGTAATCGGACCAGGTGGTAAAATTATCCAAGAAATGCAACGTGAGACCGGTGCTACAATTTCGATCGAAGAAGTTGATAATAAAGGTGTTGTTCAAGTATTCGCAGATAATAAAGCGGCTATTGATGATGCAGTAGGTCGTATCAAAGCGATTGCTTCTAAACCAGAGATTGGTGAAACTTACGAAGGTAAAGTGAAATCAATTATGCCATTCGGTGCTTTCGTTGAAATCATGCCTGGTAAAGACGGTTTATTGCACATCTCTGAAATCGACTGGAAACGTCTTGAAACAATGGACGGTATCTTCAAAGAAGGTGATAAAGTAACGGTTAAATTGTTGGATATCGACAAACAAGGTAAAATGAAGCTTTCCCGTAAAGCTTTATTGCCTCGTCCGCCGAAAGAAGACAAACCAAAGCAGGATAAACCTGCTGGCGAAGCTCCTGTAGCTGGTGCTGGTCAAGAATAAGTTTATTCTTTAAATGACATGAAAAGCTCGCTTTACGCGGGCTTTTTTTATGGAAAATAAAACTTAGCTGCATCTTTATCCTATGAAAAGTATACTTCGTTTGCTTCTTTTGAAATCCAGTCCGATTCTGGTGTTTGTCCTCATTCATGTGTCAGTTTATGGTCAGCGGTCTTTTGGGGATAAATTTCAGAAGCTGTCTGCCACTGTACAGCATTATGCACATAAAAATAATATGATTTTGCCCAAGGGGCATTATGAGTTTTATAAACTGGATCGTGCCATTTTGTGGTCCTATAAACAGGATTTATTTTGGCCTCTTAATAGGTTAATCTTAAAGGATAAAGCTATCAGGGATTCAATGACAGACGAGCTTTACATTAATTTTGATCGGGAATATAACCGCTTTGTGATGGATATGTATGAAAGCCCTTATAAATTTAACGAGGCAAGACCATTTGAGGCACTTTCCGTGCAGGGTTCATTCAGAGGTGGGATGTCATCGCTTGTGGAACGTTTGTCCAAGTTTTTATTGGATCATCAAGGACGCTGGGGCCTCAATCTGTCTTCTTTTACCTTATATATGGATCGGGAGCTTAGTGATGTGCCCTTAGCATACGATGGTGAGCCAGAAGTGGTGAAATTGCTCAAGCAATTTTTTGAGGAGGCCAAGATTCCCCATAAACCCGGTATTTACTATGGGAACCCGATGTACTGTTCGTATCGATTTGACTGGGTGGCTAATAAAAATAAAGAGATTACACTCGATTGCTCGGCATATAATGACTATTTTAATATACTGTTTAGTGAAACGAAGTTATATGCGCTGGGCGGGACATGGGATAGCATGAAGGGACAAATGTCTTTTTTTTATGATCGTAAGAATAGCTGGAAACAGTTTGCTGCCCGGCGGGATGTCAAACGAATTTTGGATTTTTTAAAGGAGGAGACTGCTGTTAATCTATTGAAACTACATCATGATAGTAAAAGATTTAGTGGCGATTATTGGCTGGATGTTGCGGTGTTGAAATAGGGGGGCGGTATTTTAAGAAGTAAATAGAAACAAATCAGGCTGTCAATTCGACAGCCTGATTTGTTTTTTATAACATGATAACACCTTTTATCTTCGCTACTTCTTTGTAGAAGTAGATCACCTGATCGGCGTCTTTAACGTTCAAGTTTACCGTAATTGAAGTATACTTACCTGTTTTGGAATCCTTAAAATCAAACTGTGCACCTGTGTCATCAAATACGCTCTGGATCTGATTGAAGTGGTCCTGATCTTTTGGTAAGATAAATTTATACGTATAGTCCTTTGGAAATGTTTCTAAGTCTTCCAAACGCTCTTTAAAAGTTTCATAGAAGTCTTTTGGATTATCACCTCCGTCAGAGATATCTTGTATATTGATGTTTTTGTAATCTGCCATGTTTTGTTTCTCCTTAAATATGTTATTAAGGTATTAACAAATATTAATCCAGTAATGTTTTACTGACAATTTTTCAGTTAATTATTGTCAATGTTTGAAGGCCAATCGGCTTTGTTTTTACCAAAGTTTTTGTTTGGCGTAGCACTCATCTCGATTTCCATCTGTCCACCTGCTAAAAGTTGCGCATGTGTAATGAACGTTTTGGCGTAAGGCTTGCCATTTAACTTGATCGATTTGATATATTGATTGGCTTTGCCTTGGTTTTTAACATCGATCGCTAACGTTTTGCCATTCGGTAGATTGATATTCGCATGCTGCATCATCGGCGAGCCGAAGACATAAACACCACTCATTGCATTCAGTGGATAGAAGCCCATTGCCGAGAATACATACCATGCGCTCATTTGTCCGACGTCATCATTTCCACATAGACCAGCTGGACTGTTTGTGTAAAACTCAGTCATCGCTTTACGGACTAAGGCTGCACCTTTCCAAGGTTGTCCCGCGTAAGCATACAAGTAAGGGATGTGGTGATTTGGTTCGTTACCTTGCGCATATTGGCCGATTAGTCCTGAAATATCCGGTGAAGCTTCACCACCAAGATCCGATGACATGGTCGTAAAATAATCCAGTTTTTTCAAAAATTTCTCCTCGCCACCGAAAAGATTGATCAGACCTTTGACATCTTGGGGTACTAACCAGGTGTATTGCCAAGCATTACCTTCGCAATAGTCATTCTCGCGGTGTTTGGCCATGAGGGGGTCGAAAGGTCTGCGGAACTCGCCATTGGCTTTTTTACCGACGAAATGACCTACCTCTTTGTCAAAATATTGCTCGTATAGTTTATAGCGTTTTTTGAAATAAGCAGCGTCTTCTGTTTTACCCAGTTTTTCGGCAATTTTATACGCACCAAAGTCAGCAATCGCATACTCTAATGCCCATGCTACAGACTCATTAGGCATGCTGTCGATCGGAATGTAAGTCAGTTCACGCGCATATTTTAGACCGTGATCATTACCCATAGCCGTGGTCTTAACAGCTTCCCACATCAAAGTATAATCTTTCTCGTCAATAATTCCTTTTAAGAAGGCATCCGCAATGACTGGAATCGCAGGTAATCCAACCATTGTATTGGTTTCATTGCCTTGTAAGTGCCACATGGGTAATTTACCTTGTTGTTGATAGATCGCCAACATGGTTTTGATAAAATCCTGGTTGATTTTACGGTCCTCCAAGATCGTCATCAAAGGATGAAGACCACGGTAAGTATCCCAAAGCGAAAATACCGTATGGTTGACAAAATCCTGTTTCTCATATACTTGTTTGTCAGTTCCTAAATAATCGCCATTTGCATCGTTGAAGATGGTAGGAGCGAAGTAGGTATGGTATAATGCCGTATAGAAGATTGTCTTCGTATCTTTGTCGGCTTCAAATTGAATCTTATTTAAGGTTTTGTTCCAACGTTGATCGGCGTCTTGCTTTACTTTTTCAAAATTCCAGCCTGGAATCTCGGCGTTGATGTTGTTCAGCGCATTGGTCGAGCTTACCGGAGAAATACCGACTTTGAGTTCGATGGTTTTATTTTTAACAGCATCAAAGAATAAAGCCGCTTTGATTGCCTGTCCTTTGAATGTTGTTTGGCCTAATTTTTCTTCTTTACCGTTGAAAAATCTTACTTTTTTTATCGGTTGGGAAGTTCTGATGGCAAAATACAATTTTTGGTCAGTCGCCCATCCTGTTGAAAAGCGGTAACCAACAAAGGTCGAATCGTTCACCTGTTTGATGTAGGTGTCTGTCGGTTTATCCCAATTGATATGGTAACCTAAATCGACCAAAATATGTGCATTGTCTGTTTTTTCATAGCGATATTGATGATAACCAACACGTTCGGTGGCTGTCAGGTTGGCCTGCACCTGATAGTCATCTAAATAAGCGCTATAGAATCCCGGTTTTGCTACCTCATTTTCTTTTTTGAAGGAAGAGCCATAACCTGTATTCATTTTGTTGAATTCTGCGGGCGTTAATTGTAATTTTCCGTTAGCAGGAACGATCATAAGGTCGTTGAGGTCACCGATACCTGTTCCGCTCAGGTGGGTATGGGTAAAACCTAAAATTTCCTGGCTTTTGTAATTGTATCCACTGCACCAATCCCATCCATTGAACTTGTCCCAAATCTGTGGGATTTGAGTAGGCCCCAATTGTACCGCACCTAAAGGTACATTCGCACCAACAAAGACGTGGCCATGATCCGCGGACCCAATAAAGGGGTTGACATATTGTGTAAGATTTTGCTGGGCTTGCGCACAAAATGGCAAAATTAGTGTGCCCAACACTGTTTTGAGTAGTTTATTTCCTGTCATAGGTTTTGTTCGGGTATTTGAAAACTGCTTAAAATTAGTAAATAAAACCTTTTAGCGCAATTTTATTATTATTTTAGTAAATTGTCGTTAAATTTTTTACTTTAGTAATCTTCGTAATAAAAAACTTAACAAACCTACTACTACTACATGAAGAAACGTATTCTGATCAGTGATATCGCAAAGGCCTTGGGGATTTCTGTAACTACTGTGTCCTTTATTTTAAATGATAAGGCAAAAGAAAAGCGTATTAGTGAGGCTTTGACTAAGCGGGTTTTGGACTATGTCAAAAAGGTCGGCTATAAGCCCAATGAATTGGCAAAAAGTCTCCGCACAGGGAAGACGAAGATTCTAGGTTTGATTATCGAAGATATTTCCAATCCTTTTTTTGGGAATATAGCACGCCTGATCGAAAGTAAGGTCTATGAGCAGGGCTATCGTATTATTTATTGTAGTACCAACAATGATGTAGAAAAAGCGAAGGAGTTGATCCAGATGTTTTACGATCGGCAGGTGGATGGTTTTATTATTACACCTTCCGATGGTTTGGAAGATACCGTAAAGCAGTTACAGCAGAATAATATCCCGGTTGTGCTCTTCGACCGATATTTTCCGGGGCTTGAAACAGACTATGTTGGGGCCGACAATTTTCAGGGGGCCTTTGATGCAAGTAACCATTTGTGTCAACAAGGTTATAGACGTATCGGATTTGTATCGCTCTACTCGGATCAAACTCAAATGAAAGAGCGTTCAGATGGCTATATGAAAGCTATGGATAATAATAAGCAGCAAAGTTTTATCCAGAAGATCCAAATGGATGCTTCGGATGAGGAGGCGATGGAATCTTTGCGGGAGTTCATCTGTGAAAACAGGCTGGATGCTGTTTTGTTCTCCACTAACTATTTGGCGATTTCGGGCTTGAAGGCCGCTAAAAAGTTCAACTTTACGATGCCAGCAGTCATTGCTTTTGACGACCATACAGTTTTTAAGTTGGTAGAACCTGCTATCACAGTTGTTTCGCAGCCGATCAAGGACATTGCTGAGAACCTGATTAATATTTTGTTGCTTCGTCTTCAGGGTAAAATAAAAGCAACACGTAGAATGGTGTTGCCTTGTGAACTGAAAGTTCGTGAGTCGACTAAAGTGAAAGTTACTTCGTAGTATCGGCTACAAATTTCATTGAAATAGAATTAACGCAGTGACGCGTGTTTTTTGTCGTAAAGCCTTCTCCGAGGAATACATGGCCTAAATGCGCGCCACATGTGCTACAAAGGATTTCAGTGCGGCGACCATCGGCATCGGTGATCCTTGTAATTGCTCCAGGAATCTCATCATCAAAACTTGGCCAGCCACAGCCAGATTCAAATTTCGACTCCGAACGGTATAGCGGGCTGTCACAACGGCGGCAGATATACGTTCCTTTGAGCTTATTGTCTAAAAGTTCACCCGTAAAAGGCCGCTCAGTTCCCTTGTGTATAATAATGTATTCCTCTTCTTTACTTAGCGGGTTGTATTTTTTGTTTGTTTCCATGTCTGTCGTATGTTAGTCGTTGATTTTGACAGGAGCGGTCGACTGGGATCAATCTATTCCTTTATATAAAAGAGCATCTCTATAAAAGTAGTATCATCCAGATTCTTTCATTTTCAGTCTGGGAATTGATCCTGGCCCGGTCTCCATTCATCTTGATAAAGTTACGGAAATAAAGACGAAAAAAAACTTTTTGTGTTCCTCGTGATCGTCAATTTTGGGTATTTTAAATTGTCATGGAATTGTCTTATATTTGAATGGCTATCCAAATGAAAAGTTGTAGCGATGGAACTACTTTAATAGCTTAATGCTGTTTTTATCCTTGTTTAAACGCATTTGTTTAGAATGATTATAAATTGATATTAAAGGTCACAAAATTGTCAGCGATTTGTTAATAAATCATACTTTTGTGGCATTGTTAGGGGGGGAGTGGCTCCTTTAACCATGGGAGTTAATTTTTTACATTCACAAATAAATAGTATAAAGTGCTAAATATGAGAACTATCTCATCCGTTTTGGGAAGCCTTGCGAGGGTGGTGTCAACGAGTTTGATGCTATTATTTGCCGTTACGACGTTGCATGCGCAAGATGTCAAGGAAGGTGAAAAAATCTTCAAATCTAAGTGTACATCCTGTCACGCCATTGACAGAAAAGTGGTTGGTCCTGCTTTAAAGGGGATTCCAGAGACGAAAGACGAAGCTTGGTTAATCAAGTGGATCAAGAACTCTCAGGCTTTAATTGCGTCTGGTGATGCTGATGCAGTTAAAATCTTCGAAGAGAACAACAAGCTTGTGATGACTTCTTTTACTGATTTATCTGACGATCAGATCAAGTCGGTATTAGCGTATATCACCGATGCTTCTAAGGAGAAACCGAAAGAGGCTGCTGCTGGTGGTGCTGGCGCTAAAGATGATAACGCGTCTATGTTCATGATTTTGGGCTTGATCGCAGTTGTTGTTTTGGCTGTAGTGGTTATCGTGGTGTTGAATCGTGTGATCCGTACCTTAGAAAATGTAATTGCTAAAAACCAAGAAGCTATTGCTGCGCAACAAGAGCCAGAAGATAGCCAACGTTTTGTGAAGTTTGCGAAAGCATTCGTTAAAAACAAAAAGTTGGTTGGCTTTACAGTCTTGATGTTAGTTGCATTATTAGCTGTAGGTGGTTGGAAGACCATGTGGAACGTTGGTGTTCACCAAGGCTATCAGCCGGTTCAACCAATTAAGTTCTCGCACCAAATCCACGCTGGTGTTAACAAAATTGAGTGTCAATACTGTCACGGTGGAGCATTTAAATCTAAAAATGCGTCTATTCCATCGGCCAACGTATGTATGAACTGTCACAATACAATCACTGCATCAGAGCATTATGATGGTGAGATTTCTCCGGAAATTGCTAAAATCTATCGTGCATTGGATTGGAATCCTGATACGCGTACTTACGGTAACAATCCGAAGCCAATTCAATGGGTTCGTATCCACAACTTACCTGACTTTGCTTACTTCAACCACTCACAACACGTTGTGGTAGCTGGTGTTGAGTGTCAAACTTGTCACGGTCCAATCCAAAATATGGAAGAAGTATACCAATACTCTCCATTGACGATGAAATGGTGTGTTGATTGTCACAAAAAGACAGATATCAAATCGGATAACAAATACTATGAAGATTTGATCAAAGCACACGAAAGAATTAAGAAAGGTGAGAAAATGACTGCAGCCATGATCGGTGGTCTTGAGTGTGGTAAGTGTCACTATTAATAATTATTTGAAATACGCAATCTTATATACAGCTTAAATGGATAGCAATAAAAAATATTGGAAAGGTTTGGAAGAGTTAAATCAAACTCCTGCTTTCGTTGAAGGAAGCAAGGGTGAGTTTGCCGAATCTATTCCTGTAGAAGATGTATTAAACGAAGCTGGCTTGAGTACTAAAACTCCTCGCCGTGACTTCTTGAAAGCATTAGGATTTGGTTTGGGTGCTGTTTCTTTAGCGGCTTGTAACCGTACTCCTGTGCATAAGGCAGTTCCTTATTTGATTAAACCTGAAGAGGTAACTCCAGGTATCCCTAACTATTATGCTTCGACGTTCAACGGTCAAAGTATCTTGGTTAAAACGCGCGAAGGTCGTCCGATCAATGTTGAGCCTAACCCGAATGCAATTGGTTTGAACCAAGGTTTGGATTCAACGACTGCTGCTTCTGTATTGGATTTATACGATGAGTCCAAATTGAAACAGGCACAATTGAAAGGTCAAGATGTAGAGTGGTCTAAATTGGATGGGGAAGTTGTTAAAGCTTTGAATGCAGCAGCATCTTCTGGTAAACAAATTACGATCGTTTCTAACACCGTAAACAGTCCTTCAACGTTGGCGGCTATCGCTGCTTTCGCAACGAAATTCCCAACAGTTAACCATGTACAATACGATGCTGTATCTTACAGCGGTATTATTGAGGCGAATAAAGCTTCATTTGGGAAAGCTGTTGTCCCTTCATACAATTTTGAAAAGGCAAATGTGATTGTTTCCGTTGCAGCTGATTTCTTAGGAACTTGGTTAGCAGGTGAGGAGCATACACAACAATACGCTAAAAACCGTGATTATAAATCGTTGAAAAACGGAAAAATGTCACGTCACGTGCAATTTGAGTCTGGTCTTTCGATGACTGGTACAAATGCGGATGCTCGTATCGCCATCAAACCTTCGGAAGAAGGAGCTACATTGGTTGCTTTATATAATGCAATCACTGGTCAGTCTTTGGCTGGTGCCACTGCAAACAAAAAAGCACAAAAAGGTGTCGCTCTAGCAGCGAAAGAATTGGTGAACAGCAAAGGCGCAGCAGTTGTTGTTGCTGGTTCTAACGATGTCAATGTACAGGTATTGGTCAATGCAATTAACGTTGCATTAGGCGCGTACGGTACAATCATCGATTTGGATAACTATTCTAAACAATACCAAGGTTCAGATTCTTCGTTCCAAGCTTTCTTAGCAGCTGCGAAATCAGGTCAAGTTGGTGTTGCGTTCTTCTTGAATAGCAACCCGGTGTATGATTACTTCAAAGCAGAAGATGTAAAAGCAGCGTTGAAACAAGTTCCTTTCACCTTATCGTTTTCGCAACGTGCGGATGAAACAGCTTCTGAATTGACAGCGATCGCTCCAGCAAGTACATTCTTGGAGTCTTGGGGTGATGCGAATCCAAAAGAAGGTTTGTTCTCGATCGTTCAACCAACAATTAATCCTGTTTTCAAAACACGTCAAGTTGAACAAAGCTTGTTGACTTGGGCAGGAAATGATACCGATATGTACAACTTCGTTAAGAACTTGTGGTCTACACAAATCTTAGCAGGTTCTACGAAAAACTGGGATGCTGTATTGCAAACTGGTTTTGAATATAAAGGTGCTAAAGCGGCAACAGCTCCTGCATTTACAGGAAATGCTGCAGCAGCAGCTTCAGCAATTGAGGCATCAAGCAAAGCGATTACAGGTGAGTTTGAATTGAAACTTTATGAGCCTGCTGGTCTTCGTGACGGTCGTTACGCGAACAACGCTTATTTACAAGAATTGCCTGACCCTGTTTCTAAAGTAACTTGGGATAATTACGCTGCTCTTAACCCGAAAGATGCTGAGAAATTAGGATTGGGTGAAGACGGTAAAGTGACTGTAAAAGCAAATGGTGTTGAATTGGAATTGCCAGTTGTACAACAACCTGGTCAAGCACAAGGAACAGTTTCAATTGCTGTAGGTTACGGCCGTACAAAAGTTGGTAAAGCAGGTAATGAAGTTGGTAAAAACGCGTTCCCTTTTGCTTCTATCATCAATGGTACAGTACAAGGTGTTGCTAAAGCAACTGTAGCGAAAGCGTCTGGAACTTACCAATTGGCACAAACACAAACACACCACACGATCGAAGGTCGTAACGTGATCCGTGAGACGACATTTGCGAAATATCTGAAAGATCCTAACTCTGAGGCAGGACGCTTTACAGATAATCACAAAACATACGATTTGTGGAACAAATATGAGCAACCTGGTCACAAATGGGTGATGGCAATCGACTTGAACGCATGTACGGGTTGTGGTGCTTGTATCGTTGCTTGTAACGTTGAAAATAATATTCCTGTTGTAGGTCGTGATGAGGTTCGTCGTCGTCGTGAAATGCACTGGTTACGTATTGACCGTTACTATACAATCGAAGGAAAAGATCAAGATCTTACAAAAGAGAAAGAAATTGCGAGAGCTTCGGCTGATTTAGATTTCGAAGATATCACTGTTGTTCACCAACCGATGTTGTGTCAACACTGTGGTCACGCACCTTGTGAAACGGTTTGTCCAGTATTGGCAACAGTACACTCTTCAGAAGGTTTGAACCACATGGCATATAACCGTTGTTTTGGTACACGTTACTGTGCGAATAACTGTCCGTTCAAAGTTCGTCGTTTCAACTGGTTTGCATACTGGAATGATTCACGTTTTGACAACTACTTGAACAATGAGTTCACACAATTGGTATTGAATCCAGATGTTGTTACTCGTTCACGTGGGGTAATGGAGAAATGTTCAATGTGTATCCAACGTATTCAAGCAGGTAAATTGCAAGCTAAGATTCAAAATCGCAAAGTTAAAGATGGCGATATCCAAATGGCTTGTCAACAAGCATGTTCGGCAAATGCGATCATCTTTGGAGATGCAAATGATCCAGAATCAGAAGTATCAAAAGCATTACGCAACGAGCGTGTTTATTACGTACTTGAGGAAATCAATGTTCAACCGGGTATCGGTTATATGACAAAAGTTAGAAACACTTTTGAGGCGTAATCTTGTACAATATTTGAAATAAAAATACTATGTCATCGCATAACGAATCAATATTAAGAGAACCATTAATGACCGGTAAGGACATTACGTATGCAAAAATTACGGATGATATCTTACTACCGGTTGAAAATAAACCGAATAAAGCATGGTGGATTGGTTTTACCGTTGCTGTATTAGGTGCTTTATTATGGGTAGTTAGCGTTAGTTATACCTTTTGGACAGGTATCGGCGCTTGGGGTCTGAATAAAACTGTAGGCTGGGCTTGGGATATCACCGACTTCGTATGGTGGGTAGGTATCGGTCACGCGGGTACGTTGATTTCAGCTGTATTATTAATCTTCCGCCAGAACTGGCGTAATTCAATCAACCGTTCTGCAGAGGCGATGACGATCTTTGCGGTAATCTGTGCGGCGACATACGTTGTAGCTCACATGGGGCGTCCTTGGTTGGCTTATTGGATTTTCCCACTTCCAAATCAATTTGGATCACTTTGGGTAAACTTCAACTCTCCTTTGGTGTGGGATGCGTTTGCGATCTCGACTTACTTTACAGTATCTTTGGTATTCTGGTACTGTGGTTTGTTGCCGGATATCGCGACAATTCGTGACCGTGCTACTGGATTAAAGCAAAAAATCTATTCTGTATTATCATTCGGATGGAATGGTTCTGTTAAGACTTGGCAACGTTTTGAAATCGTGTCATTGATCTTGGCCGGTATTTCTACTCCGCTGGTACTTTCTGTACACACGATCGTATCCATGGACTTTGCAACTTCGGTTATCCCTGGATGGCATACAACGATCTTCCCGCCGTATTTCGTGGCTGGTGCGATCTTCTCGGGTTTCGCGATGGTACAGACTTTATTGTTGATCTTACGTAAAGTAATGAACTTTGAGAACTACATCACGATGTTCCACATTGAGTCCATGAATATCATTATCATGACAACGGGTTCAATCGTAGGTGTGGCTTATTTGACAGAGTTGTTTATCGCCATGTACTCTCGTTCAGAATACGAAATGTATGCTTTCGAGAACCGTATGTTGGGTCCATACGCTTGGGCTTACTGGTCAATGATGACTTGTAACGTAATTTCTCCACAGTTATTCTGGTTCAAAAAAATCCGTACAAGTATTCCAATCTCCTGGATCTTATCGATTGTTGTAAACATCGGTATGTGGTTTGAGCGTTTTGTAATTATCGTGACTTCATTGCACCGTGATTACTTGCCTTCATCTTGGGCAATGTTCTACCCAACTTGGACAGACGTAGGTATCTTTGTAGGTTCAATCGGATTATTCTTTACATTATTCTTGTTGTTCTTACGTTTCTTACCAGGTATCGCTATCGCCGAAGTGAAATTGTTGTTGAAATCATCTTCATTACAACATAAAACTAAATTGGCTCAAGAAGGCGCATTCCCTGAGGAACAAGTGAAGTACTTCCAAGAGTCATTAGAGAAATATGATTCAGTGACAGAAGAAGAGATTAAAGAATTATCAGTTAGAAAATAATCAGCAATGAGCAATACAAAATATATATTAGGTAGTTTTGCGGATCCCGATGAAATGATGCATGGGATCGACAAATTGCAAGCAAACAAAATAAGTATTTACGACTGCTTTACTCCGATGCCTATTCACGGCATCGAAGCAAAGCTGGGTGTGAAACCTTCTCGCTTGCCTATCGCAGCATTTTGCTTTGGAGCATTAGGAACGACATTGGGTTTTAGTTTGTTGTATTATACAATGGCATATGATTGGCCGATGAATATCGGTGGTAAACCATCTTTTGGTATGCCAAACTTTGTTCCAGTTACATTTGAGGTTACGATCTTATTGTGTGCCTTGGGTATGGTTGCCACGTTTTTCTTCCGTAACCACTTATTTCCGGGACGTACACCTCGTGTAATGGACTTGAGAGCAACAGATGATCGTTTCATCCTTGCAGTAGATGCCAATGAAAATACAGATCACGCTTTGATCGATAGCTTATTGAAAGAAGCTGGTGCTGTTGAAGTTAAGTACAATGATAGAAAATATGTTAGCTATGAATAAGAAGAATTTACTTGGAACGCTATGCGCAGCTGTGGCATTGACAGCACTTGTTTCTTCTTGTGGTGACAAAACAACTCGTAGTACAGGTTTAGAGTTTTCTCGTAACATGTACGATCCGCTTGCTTTCAATCCGGATCAACCTAATGCGAATTTTGCTGATGGAAAAACAGCACAAACACCTCCTAAAGGTACAGATCCAATTGGTTTCACTCGTTTTGAATACGCCAATACATTAGAGGATTATGAACGTGCAGGAAGAGAAGTAAAAAGTCCTTTGGTCGTAAATGCCGAAAATCTTGAAAAAGGTAAAGCTTTGTTCACAACTTATTGCTCTATATGTCATGGAGTAGAAGGTAAAGGTGATGGTCCTATCACAAAAGATCGTAGCGTGACTGATTCAAGAGGTACTCGTCAATTAGAGAACTTTCCTCCGCCACCATCTTATCATAGAACAGATGCGGCGAGCTCTTCACGGGGTGGTTTGATGGCTGACTTGACTGATGGTAAAATTTACCATACAATTTATTACGGACACAACTCGATGGGATCACATGCATCTCAATTGTCTCCAGAGGAGAGATGGAAAGTTGTTATGTATGTTCACGAATTACAAAAGAAATAATCTAACATCAGATATATAAATGGGAACTCACAGTCATCATCACGATTATAATTTCAACGAGCGATACGAGTTTGCTGGCAAAGCTAAAATGTTCAGTATTGTCGCTGTTGTACTAGGCGTAGCTGCTGTAGCTTTCGGGTTGCTTTCGGGCGATCACGTTACTGTAGAGCGTACTTATGCCAACTTGTTATTGATGGGTTATTACTTTACATGTGTATGCGCAGCTGGAACATTCTTTGTTGCCTTGCAATATGTAACACAATCTGCATGGTCTGCAGGTTTGGTACGTATACCTCAAGCTATGGCGAGTGTTTTACCAATTGCATCATTAGTCTTATTAGTTATCGTAGGTTTAGGTTTAACCACACATAACTTATATCACCACTGGAATGCAGATGGTATTACTGATCCGCATAGTACAAATTTTGACCCTATTATCGCAGGTAAATCTGCTTATTTAAATGTTCCATTCTTCTTGATCCGTCAGGTGGTATTTTTGGGTACATATAGCATTTTTGCTGTTATTTTTGCGAAACTTTCTTATAAAGAGGATTTGGAAGGCGGATTGACTTCTTATAAAAAGTCATTCAAATTGTCAGCAATCTTCTTGGTTATCTTTGGTTTTACTACACCAATCTGGTCTTTCGATACAGTAATGTCTTTAGAGGCACACTGGTTTTCGACAATGTTCGGTTGGTATAACTTTGCAGCAATGTGGGTAAGTGGTATTTCATGTATCACGATCATTGTTGTTGTATTGAAGAAAGCTGGTTATATGAACTGGGTAAACGAAAATCATTTACACGATTTGGGTAAATTGATGTTCGGTTTCTCTATCTTCTGGACTTATGTTTGGTTTGCACAATTCATGTTGATTTGGTATTCAAACATCCCAGAGGAAACAGTTTATTTCTACAAACGTTGGGAACCTGAATACAAACCTTGGTTTTGGTTGAGTATTATCATTAACTTTGTGGCACCATTGTTACTATTAGTGGATCGCGATGCTAAACGTAAACAAAACGTGATGTTATTCGTAGCGATTCTATTATTGGCTGGTCACTGGCTAGATTATTATATCATGATCATGCCTGGTACTGTTGCTGAACATAGAGGATTTGGTATCATTGAAATCGGAACTGCACTTGGTTTCTTAGGTTTGTTCATCTTCTTAGTGATGAGTAAATTGAGTAAACAAGCATTGGTGCCTAAAAATCATCCTTTCTTGGATGAGAGTTTGCATCACCAGATATAGTTTCACTTTTAAAGGAAGGTTACGTAAAAACGTTATAAAAGAAATGAGCTTTAAATTAAATAATAGATTCAAATCCATCTCGGGTTTTGTGCTTGCACTAGGATTGCTTTTTGCGACTCCTATCCTAGCAAGTCAACAAGATACAGTAGCATCTGATTCTGCTAAAGCGGCGACTACAGCAGTAGCTGCCCCTGCAGCAACGGATTCGGTTGCAAAAGATACAACAGCGGCAGCAGGTACTGCTGCTGTTGCATCTGCTAGTTCTTCTACAGAAGCTAGCGCTGCTGCTCCTGCTGTTGAAGAAGTGAAGCAAATAGACCCTCAGGTTTATAAAAACTTCACATATTATGTCTTGTTATTCTTGGTTATATGTACAGTTGTTGCCGTTATCGGTAAAGTACTTTCGATCTATGAATTGACAAGAAAGATGAACGGTAAATACAATCCGTTTGCGAATAACACATTTCAATCGGCATTGTTATTCATTTTCTTGGTTGTATTCCTTTACGGTGTATATTGGTCGTATGTACACTGGGGAGCCGCTTATTGGAGATCGGCAGTAACTGAGCACGGTGAGCGTATTGATACGATGTTTATCATTACGACAGCAATTACAACGTTTGTATTGGTTATCACACACATCTTGTTGATGACATTTACATTCTTGTACCGCATGCGTGCAAAACGTCAGGCTTATTATTATCCTCATAATAATGCAATCGAGAAGTTGTGGACAATCGTTCCTGCTGTTGTTTTGACAGTATTGGTATTGTTCGGTTTCTTTACATGGAGATCAATCACAAATATTCCTGAGGATCTTCAAAAATCAGCTTTACAGGTTGAAGTACTTGGAGAGCAATTCCAATGGAATGTTCGTTATGCTGGCTCGGACGGGATTATTGGTAAACGTAATTATAAAATGACTACGCCAACGAACCCGTACGGTATTGACTTTAATGATAAAAATTCTTGGGATGATATTCAAGGATCTGAGATCTGGTTGCCTGTAAACAAACCTGTACGTTTCCATATCGTTTCAAAAGATATTATTCACTCTTTCTACATTCCTGATTTCCGTGTTCAGATCAATGCGGTACCGGGAATGACTAACTACTTCCAATTCACACCTACTGTAACCACAGAAGAGATGCGTGATCGTTTGGGAGACTATAACTATGACTTCGTGATGTTGTGTAATAAGATCTGTGGATCTGGTCACTACAACATGCAAAAGAAAGTGGTTGTCGTAACTGAAGAGAAATATAAAGAGTGGTTAGCTAAACAAAATAAGTATTTTACTGAGGATTTGCAAAAAGAGTTCAGCGGTAAAACAGCTAACGTGAAAAAGGATAGCGTACAAGTTACAGCATCTTTGAACTAATTAAGAATTTTTGAATATAAAATCGAATATGTCAAGTACAGTAATATCGCATAGCGCTGAACATCACGATTCGCACGGCCATCATCACGAGGAGTCGTTCATCAGAAAGTATATCTTTTCGGGTGACCACAAGATGATTGCTAAGCAATTCTTGATCACTGGTATCATCATGGCAGTTTTTGCGATGCTTTTATCAGTATTATTCCGTATCCAATTAGCATGGCCGGATAAAGAGTTCCCTATATTAGAAGTATTCTTGGGTAAATGGGCTGAAGGCGGTCGTATAAAACCGGAGTTTTTCCTTTCCTTGGTGACCATTCACGGTACCGTTATGGTATTCTTCGTGTTAACGGCTGGTCTATCAGGTACTTTTAGTAACTTATTGATTCCATATCAAATCGGAGCACGCGATATGGCATCTCCTTTTATGAACATGTTATCTTACTGGTTGTTTTTTGTAGCATCAGTTATTATGGTTGCATCGTTCTTCGTAGAAAGTGGACCTGCTTCTGCTGGTTGGACAATCTACCCACCACTATCGGCTGTTCCTACTGCAATCGCAGGATCTGCAACTGGTATGACTTTGTGGTTGGTGAGTATGGTTCTATTTGTAGCTTCACAGTTGATCGGCGGTATTAACTATGTAAGTACAATTTTGAACATGCGTACAAAAGGAATGGACTTATGGAAAATGCCTTTGACAATCTGGGCGTTCTTCTTAACGGCTATCGTCGGTATGTTGTCATTCCCAGTATTGGTTTCTGCGGTTGTTCTTCTGATTTTTGACCGTGCAGCTGGTACGTCATTCTATTTGTCGGATCTTGTTGTTCAAGGACAAATATTACCGAACGAAGGTGGTTCACCAATTTTGTTCCAACACTTGTTCTGGTTCTTAGGTCACCCTGAGGTATATATCGTTGTTATGCCTGCTTTAGGTTTAACTTCTGAGGTTATTGCAACCAACTCACGTAAACCAATCTTTGGTTACCATGCGATGGTTTACTCGTTGATCGGTATCACCGTATTATCGTTTATCGTATGGGGCCACCACATGTTTGTAACGGGTATGAACCCATTCTTGGGTGGTGTATTTATGATTACTACATTGATTATCGCGGTTCCTTCGGCTGTAAAAGCGTTTAACTATCTGGCTACGTTGTGGAAAGGTAATATCCGTTTCACTCCGGCGATGATGTTTGCTATCGGTTTGGTATCATTCTTTATCTCTGGTGGTTTGACAGGATTGTTCTTAGGTAATGCGGCTTTAGATATCAACTTACACGATACGTATTTTGTTGTTGCCCACTTCCACTTGGTTATGGGATCAGCGTCAATCTTCGGTATGCTTTGTGGTGTTTACCACTGGTATCCTAAGATGTTCGGTCGTATGATGAACACGAAATTAGGTTATTTACACTTCTGGTTGACTTTTATTGGTGCTTACATGGTATTCTTCCCAATGCACTTTATGGGTATTGATGGTGTACCTCGCCGTTACTATGCATTTACAGAATTTGCTTTCATGGCGAAATGGGTTTCTGTAAACAAATTGGTGACTTGGGCTGCGATCATTGCGGCTTTAGGTCAGGTAGCTTTCTTGTGGAACTTCTTTACTTCGATTTTCTTCGGTAAAAAAGCACCACAAAACCCTTGGCAGTCAAACACATTGGAATGGACTACTCCGGTAGAGCATATCCACGGTAACTGGCCAGGAGAGATCCCGACTGTACACCGTTGGCCTTACGATTACAGTAAGCCAGGTCATGGTGAGGATTTTATTCCTCAAAGTGTTCCTTTCTCTGAAACGATGAGCTCTAACTTGCCTCACGATTTTGAAGGAGATGAGGAAGCAGAGCGTATCCAAGCAGAATGGAATGCTCAAAATGGTAGAAAAGACTAATAAAATCTTATAAAGTAGCGTCGGGAAAATCGACGCTACTTTATATAAGTTTATATTTTAAGAGGTAGGGGTAGTATTATGTTTCCAGCAGCTGAAAAGCGATTTGTAAAGACCAATTTTATAACGATCATCGTATTGTTTTTGGTCATTATTGCTGGAGGGGTTGTTCGGAGTACAGGGTCAGGAATGGGATGCCCAGATTGGCCAAGATGTTTTAACCGCATTATTCCTCCTACTGATATTTCTCAGTTACCTCAAGGATATGAACAACATTATAGTGAAGGAAGAGCAAAAAAGAACGAACGTTTCGCACGGATAGTAGAATTTTTCGGCGATAAAGAGATGGCCTATAAGCTCCGTACCGATAAAAGTATTTTACAGCATGAAGAATTTAATGTTGCAAAGACTTGGACGGAATATATCAATCGGTTGGTGGGCGTTGTTTCTGGATTTTGTTTGTTGTTTACGGCTATTTATTCTTTCACCTATTTGAAGTCGAAAAGTTCGATCGTTGTTTGGTCAGTGATTAATCTTTTTGTTGTTGTACTTCAGGCTTGGTTAGGATCGATTGTTGTATCGACAAATTTGATGCCCTGGATTATTACAGTACATATGCTCTTAGCACTTGTAATTGTTTGTATTAGTATTTATACTTATTTCAAAGCAGTTACTTTACGAAATAAGACCTTATTGGTCAATCGTTCTTCGAGTATATTAAAAGGACTTGCTATAGTATCTATTTTGCTAATGCTAACACAAGTAATAGTCGGAACGGGGGTTCGGGAAGAGGTTGATTTATTAACCGGTTCATCGGTAGCTCGTACTGATTTTATAACAACTATTGGCCAACAGTTTGAATTACATCGCTGGTTGGCATATTGTTCTTTGATTTTAGTTATTGTATTATTCTTTTTGGTCCGCACAAGTTTTAATACGGTTTCTAAGCAATATAAATTTGCTTTAATCGCATTGATTCTCGTGGGTATCCAAATGCTATCAGGAATTATCTTAGCTCGATTTGCAATACCTGCATTTGCACAGACGACGCATTTGGTGGTGGCTACGCTCTTATTTGGTGCACAGTTCTACCTGATGTTATTGTTAAATAAGCAAAGGCACTAATCTTGGAATTCGGGATGTTTATGTTTAAAAGTTCGTGTTTAATTACACTGATAGTAGGAGGTCTCTTTTAGTTATGAAAGAATTTATTTCAGATTTCAAAAAGCTTGTTAAGTTGAGACTTACATTGACGGTCGTATTTTCGGCGTCAATTGCTTTTCTGATAGGATCAAAACAACAGGGTGATATATTCTGGTTTAACTGGTTATTGTTGACTGTCGGTGGGTTTCTGGTTACAGGCTCCGCAAACGGATTCAATGAGATCATTGAAAAGGATTTGGATAAACTGATGAAACGTACGGAAGACAGACCGTTGCCATCAGGCCGGATGACCACAGGACAAGCTTTGGTATTGAGTGTCTTTATGGGCATCTTAGGAACCTTGGTGCTTGTTCGATTGAATTTTGTCGCTGGTCTGCTGTCGGTTTTTTGTATTCTTCTTTATGCATTTATCTATACGCCATTAAAAAGAAAATCACCAATAGCAGTGTTTGTCGGAGCGTTTCCGGGTGCATTTCCGCCATTAATTGGTTATTATGCAGCTTTTTCGCAAGATGATCTAGCCTACTATAGTGGACATAACGAAGCGGCAATTATTATTATTCCCTTTGTGTTGTTTGCTATTCAGTTTTTATGGCAGTTTCCGCATTTCTGGGCAATTGCCTGGGTTGTGGACGACGACTATAAATTAGCGGGTTTTCGCTTATTGCCGACGACAAAACGTGATAAGATATCGGCTTTTATGGTATTCATTTCAGGTTTGTTTATGATACCTGCAGGTTTTATACCGTATCATTTTGGCTTTGGTGGGATTTGGTTTACGATTGTATCTGTGGTCGGTGGAATAATGTTTGGTTATTACGGTTATTTGCTGTTTAAGAATTGTGATATTCCTTCGGCGAAGAAAGTAATGTTTACCTCATTTATCTATTTGCCTGTGACACAACTCGTATTATTGCTTAACTTTATTCCGTTGAAATAATGTTAGATATACAAGCACAAACTGACGAGAAGTTAGTACAGAGAAAAGCCCAAAAGTTCAACCTGTGGTTGGGTATGTTGGGTATGTTTATGATGTTTGCAGCGTTATCCAGTGGTTTCATTGTATATACAGCGAGCGGCGTGGACAAAGGGATTAAGACTCTTTTGCCAAATGCACTTTTATATAGTACCTTGGTGATTGTGGTGAGTAGTCTGACGATGTTTTTAGCACATAGAGCGGCTAAAAATGGGGAGTCTTCCAAACAGCGGTTGTTTTTGATAGCAACTTTTATTTTGGGAGTTGTATTTTTTGCCTTGCAAGTTCATGCTTGGAATGTATTGATCGATAGGGGTGTTTATTTTGTGAATAACAATGCATCACAATCGTTTATTTACGTTTTTATCTGGATGCACTTGGCGCATATTATTGCGGGTTTGATCGTTTTGATTGGCGCGATTATAGGAAGTAACAAACTTCCTAAGGACGGCAATCTTTTCCGCATGGATCTTGCCAGTATTTTTTGGCATTTTCTCGATCTTTTATGGATTTATATATATGTTTTCTTACTTTTGAATCAATAATAGTAAACAATGAGTACAACAGTATCGCAATTGGATAAGGTAAAAACTGGTCCATGGAATGGTGGAAAATCACCTTGGAACTTAGAGTATGGAAAAATCATGATGTGGTTTTTCTTGGTAGGGGATGCCTTCACATTTTCTGCATTTTTGGTTTATTATGGCGCACAACGCTTTTCCCATCCAACTTGGCCAGATCCTGATAAGATCTTCCAATCAATCCCTGGAATTGCAGAGCATGGTCAACCGTTGGTATTTGTCGGTTTAATGACCTTTATTTTGATTATGTCTTCAGTAACTATGGTTTTGGCTGTGGAAGCTGGTCACCGTAATCAAAAGAATGAAGTTGTTAAATGGATGCTTTGGACTATTTTAGGCGGTATCTGTTTCGTTGGTTGTCAGGCTATCGAGTGGACTCACTTACACCACATGGGTTTCTGGTTTGGTAAAAACCCTGCAACAGGTTTGGAAGGTGATGCCATTAAAACAGCATTGATGCCGTACTTTACGCATGATATTTCTTATACTTCAGCGTTGCAATTTGCTAACCTGTTCTTTACAATTACTGGTTTTCACGGATTCCACGTTACTGTGGGTATTATTTTAAATATCATCATCCTATGCATGACTTTAAATAATACATTTGAAAACCGTGGTTCTTACTTAATGATCGAAAAAGTAGGTTTATATTGGCACTTTGTGGATTTAGTATGGGTATTTGTATTTACATTCTTCTACTTAATCTAATTACGCAATAAATAATTTTAGATAGCTATGTCACAATATCAAGATAATATCGCTCATGGAGAGCATGCTCACGAAGGTGGGATGGATAAAAAAGCCATCTGGAGAGTATTTGGAGTGCTTTTAGCGCTTACTTGTCTGGAGTTCTTAATTGCATTGGGCTTTGTGCACCATTGGCAAATTCTAACTAAAGGAGCGTTAGTAAATACTATTTATATCGTGCTTACTTTGGTTAAAGCTTATTATATCGTTGCATTCTTTATGCACTTGAAATTCGAGAAGTCGAGCTTCATTGTTACCGTTGCAATTGTCTTTATTTTTATTATTTATTTTATTGTTTTGATGCTTGTTGAAGGAGGGCACTTGGCATCTGCTTTTCAAGAACATCAATTGTTTCCAAATAAATAGATAAGGTGAATGGATAATAATACTGGACAAAAGAAAGGTATTAAAACTATATTGATCCTGGCAGTAATTCTTTTACTGCCGGGATTTTTATATTTTATACTAAATAAAAGCGGTTCGAATAGCTACACCTCCTTACCAATTTTTGGGAAAAAGGAAGTGCCGGGAACAACACATCGAAAATGGGGACGTGATATTCCCGATACCATCTACCATACGGTGACGCCTGTTGATTTTGTGAATTACGATGGTAAGAAAGTGCATTTGTTGGACAATGATACAACACTCTCTGTAGTCCACCTGATGTATTCTAGGGACGCTTCCTTATCAAGGACAATGATTAAGCGATTAGATCAAATTGCTAATCGGTTTATTCAGAATCAGAAAGTTAAGTTGTATTCTATCACGGTTGATACAGCCTATGATACACCTGATGTATTAGCGAAATACGCGAAAGTTTACAAACCCTGGACCAAATCTTGGTTTTTTGTGACAGATCCTTCTGTTGATATCTTTAAATTTGCTAAAGAAAGTCTATTGCAGGACGCGCTTGTCAACAATGATGGCAATAAACCATTCATTATTGGCTCTAATTATCTTTTACTCGATACAAAAGGACGTATAAGAGGGATATATGACATCAACGTAAAGACAGATGTCGACCGCCTGGAAGATGAAATTAAATTATTATTGGTCGAGGAAATCCGAAACCATCCAGCAACAATAGAACAAAAAAGATAGTTATATCATGGAAGAGAGTCTGAATAAAGAGAAAAAGTACAGTAAATGGATTTGGTTGTTATCTATCGTTATACCGATAGTGGTTGCTATCCTCTTTACGGTGAATTTACAAAAGCTGGGTTATGATGTGAAGCCACTAACATTTTTGCCCCCGATCTACGCAGCTATCAATGGGATCACCGCTGTATTGCTGTTTTGGGCGGTAGCAGCGATAAAGAAAGGGAATAAGTCATTGCACGAACGTTTAATAAAATTGTGCATTGCTTGTTCTTTAGCTTTTCTGGCGATGTATGTTGCTTATCACATGACTTCAATCGAAACAAAATATGGCGGTGAGGGAATTTTGAGACCGATCTATTTCTTTATCCTGATCACGCATATTTTGCTTTCCATTATCATCATCCCTTTTGTACTCTTTACATTTGTTAGAGGCATATCGGGTTCTTATGAACGTCATAAAAAGCTTGCCCGTATTACTTATCCCATGTGGCTTTATGTAGCTGTTACTGGGGTGATCGTTTATTTGATGATCTCTCCGTATTATATTGGTTAGTGGTAAGAGTTGAGGGTCAAGGTATTGTGATGAAATACAATGGCACGCCGGATTCGAGTTGTTTAATCTGGTTTAATAATTAAATGAAATCGGATGCGATGGAGACTATATTCCATGTATCCGGGAGTATAAACAGTATCGGATTAATCAGTTGATTCATATCGGCTAGATGGATCTGTAAAAATCATTCGCATATGAAGCGTATCTGGATTTATCAGGCAGATCGCCTGTTAACGGCGACAGAGGGACAGGAGATTGTTACTGACCTGAAAGCTTTTGCCGAACAGTGGAAAGTACATGGAAAACCACTTTCTGCATCCGCAGAATTGCGGGATAATCTTTTTATTATCCTTAAGGTGGACGAGGAAGTGGCGGCTGCATCAGGTTGTTCTATTGATAGTTCGGTTCGATTTTTAAAAGGAGTTGAATCGAAGTATGGTATTCAACTATTTGATCGCATGCAATTTGCATATAAAGGGGATCAAGGAATAGGCGTGGTTAACCGTGACGGATTTGAGAAACTACTGGCAGACGGTACCATCAATGATAATACCTTAGTATTTGATAATACCATTACCCATGAACATCAAATGGAGAGTGCTTGGGCAGTGCCCTTCCATCAAAGCTGGCATAAACGACTTTTTAAATAAGTTGTAAACAAGTATAAAAGAAAGGCCATATGTAATTATGGCCTTTCTTTTTGATCTATAGATCTGTATTGCTTCTCTTTCTGATTGATCCGCCGGATGGCGATAGCTTCGCTTATTCGGGAATAGTATAATGGTGCATGTATTTTGCAATCGCGTTTGCGCGTCTGTTGACATAAGCCGAAGGGTTACGGGCATCCCATTCTCTTGGGTTAGGCAATATAGCTATAATCAATGCGGCTTGTTTTTTGGAAAGATTGCTGCCTGTTTTACTAAAATAATACGACGCTGCCGCATCGGCACCATAAACACCCTGTCCCATTTCAATCACGTTGAGATAAACTTCGAGGATGCGTTTCTTGCTCCAGAATGTTTCTATAAGAATGGTAAAGTAGGTCTCGAAACCTTTTCTTAACCAGGAGCGCCCTGGCCATAGAAAGACATTTTTGGCGACCTGCTGACTGATTGTACTTCCACCACGTAATTTTTTTCCTTGTGCATTTTTTTTGATGGCATTCTGAATTCCTTGCATGTCGAATCCCCAGTGTGTCATAAAATGGGCATCTTCTCCTGCGATGGCTGCTAATTTTAAGTTGTCCGAAAGTTCATCGTAATCCAACCAGTTTTTTTCCAGTTTAAATCCCTTTCCCTGTTCTTTCAGTTCAAATCCGCGCTGAATCATCAACCAGGTGATGGGAGGATTGACGAACCTTAAGCTAATGACCCAAAAGAGTGAAATACCAATAAAATAGAGGACTACCCGTGTCACAATGCGCAGGATCGGAGATTTTATGGACTTCAATGGGTTGAAGGATTTTTTTTTGAAGGTATTTTGTTGTTTGCTGGACGTATTTTGTTTACCAGATCTTTTGATGGCCATATCATTACAAAATTTGTGCAAACATAAGCATCATAAAGCAAAGATTCCACATACTATTTTGTCATTTCTTCTAATTTTTCTAATGTCACGTCTTTCATCCAGGATATTGCCTTGGTATCAATTTCACCATTGGGTTTAATCACAGCATAAGTTGGAAAACCGGCACCGTTAAATAAAGACAATAGCTCGCTAATTACATTATTTTCGACAAAAATATGTGTGCCAGGTTGTTCAAGTTCGGCTACCTTATTGATCCATTTCTCTTGATTTGATCCTTGATCAGTACATAGATACACGAATTCTATTGGTGATTTTGCTCCCTTAGCCTCATGATGTAGTTTTTTGCTGTAAGGCATCTGACCAATACAAGGCGCACACCAGGTAGCCCATATATCTAATACGATAAGTTTATTAGGGTATTTTGCTTTGATGGTTTTAAGAAGTTCGGATCCGTCTTTGCTTTGGTTTGAGAGGAGCTCGGCATCAAATGAAAATTCTTTGATAATTTTTCCTAGTGAGGTCTGTTTTGGTGCTGACTTTGCTGACGCCAGTAGCTTTTCCAATTTTGTTTGTTTAACATTTAGCCCATCTATTTCTATTCTAATATTCTCTTTCGCCCATTTGCTGTTTAATTTGTTCAGTATTGTCTTATAAATCTTATTTTGCGCTGCAATATCGTCGTCTTCAAATCTGAGGTTGATAATATCGGCGTAATTTTTAGGGAAGGTTTGATTGGCATAGTCTGCTACTTTCACGTAGTCTCCAAGAGTTTCATTGACCGGGTAAAGGACATATTTCACGTAATAATGCAAAAATCTAAAATAATCGCTGACATGATTAGATATCGAATAAATAGAAACTAGTATACTATCATTAGCTACTTTAATTTTATTTGTTAGGTAGTAATCCAATTGTCTGTACGTATACTGGGCATCAGTGGCGGCGTCAATCAGCGTTTTACATGTTGTGCCGTATGTATGATAGAAAGCCTGATCTGTATTCCGCTGAATCTTAAATAGGGAATCTAATTTATATTGAAAATTAGGGTCGCTTGGATTGAGCTGGCGGAGTGGCTTGTAAAAATCGGGATTATGCTTCTTGTCAAATAAAATATATTCGTTCATTTGCCGATTTACTTCGGCATCTTTTCCTGCAAACGAAATACCATCACCGATCATATAAATCTCTTTTTTCTTGAGCTTGCTTAGATCCAAGGTGATTTCCAATCCATCTTGAAGGTAAAGACAGGTATAAGCATAGACACCTAAGCTAAACCATATCTGTTGGTAAGGTAGTATATGTATTTGGGTAAATTCAAAGGTACCATCGGCATTTGCCTTTATCTCATTGCTGCTTTGACTAGGTCCGATTAGGTTAACAAAGGTGTATTGAATTTTGAGATTTGAGAGTTCCTCTGGACTTGCGTTTAGCACACGGCCTGTCACTTTAGCAAGCTGTGTTTTGCCAGACTTATCATATGATTCATCGGTTAACGAAATGGGATCTGATTTCATTTGTGCGTAAGCAATGTTGAGGAGCATTAGCGAAAGCAATAATGTGGCGAAAAAGACTTTCATAATAAATAGTTTATATGGAAATCAAATATATTAATTTGACAGATCAAAGATTCTTAATTAGTGTTAAAATTTGTTCGATATTGTAATTTGCCAAAGCGACGATATTATCCTATTTTTACGCTTCATAAAAATTGATTTACAAGTTGGCAAAAGAAAAGAAAGTGACCCCATTGATGCAACAGTATAATGCGATCAAGATTAAATATCCTGGAGCGTTATTGTTGTTCCGTGTTGGCGATTTTTACGAGACATTTGGTGAGGATGCAATCAAAGCTGCCCAGATTTTGGGCATTGTTTTGACGAAGCGTGGTAATGGCTCGGAATCGGAAACCGCATTGGCTGGTTTTCCTCATCATTCGTTGGAGACCTATCTTCCAAAATTGGTGCGTGCCGGCCAACGGGTGGCGATCTGTGATCAGTTGGAGGATCCTAAGACGACAAAAACAATCGTTAAGCGTGGTGTGACAGAGTTGGTTACCCCTGGCGTTTCCTACAATGACAATATTGTTCAGCAGAAATCGAATAATTATTTAGCGTCAATCTTTATCGAAAAAGAGCGGATCGGTATTTCTTTTCTTGATATTTCAACAGGTGAATTTTTGGTTGCTCAGGGAAGTGTTACCTATATCGATAAATTGCTTCAAGGTTTTAAGCCAACGGAAGTCATTCTTTCCAAAAAACAGAGCAAGGATTTTGTAGAACAGTTTGGGTCGCATTATTATACTTATTTTCTTGACGAATGGCCGTATACGGGAGACTATGCTACAGAAACATTATTGAAGCATTTTGAGGTTTCGTCGATGAAAGGATTTGGTGTTGATCGTATGCCTACGGGGATTGTTGCTGCCGGTGTAGCTTTACATTACTTAAACGAGACCGAGCATCGTAACTTACAACACATTTCTACGCTTTCGCGTATCGAAGAAGATCGTTTTATGTGGTTAGATCGTTTTACGATCCGCAATTTGGAATTAATTGGTTCGTTGAATGAAAATGCTGTCACGCTGTCCGATGTATTGGATCATACATCCAGTCCAATGGGAGCGCGCTTGCTCAAGCGCTGGATTGTGATGCCGTTAAAAGACAAGAAAAGTATTCAGGAACGATTGAATGTGGTGGATTTCTTTGTTGCTGATCGCAATTTAAGGGATGAGTTGATTGGTCAGATCAAGCAGGTGGGGGATCTTGAACGCCTAATTTCCAAGATAGGACTACAAAAAGCGAATCCGCGGGAAATCGTGCAATTAAAACGGGCTTTATATGCGATAGAAAAGTTGAAGGAACTTACAGATCGTAAAGATGCCAACGCGCTACAGACCATATCGGAGCAATTGGATGCTTGTACAGTTATCCGGGAAAGAATAGAGCTGCAGGTTCAGGCCGAGCCCCCAGTGGCAATCAATAAGGGTAGCGTAATTGCTGATGGCGTTGATCCGGAATTGGATCGATTGCGTAAAATTGCCTTTGGCGGTAAGGATTATTTGCTTGAGATTCAAAAAAGGGAAGCAGAACTCACTGGAATTCCATCCTTGAAAATTGCATTCAATAATGTCTTTGGTTATTACCTGGAGGTTACCAATACCCATAGGGATAAGGTTCCTACGACGTGGATACGTAAACAGACGCTGGTGAATGCTGAACGTTACATTACGGAGGAACTGAAAGAATATGAAGAACAGATTCTAGGTGCTGAGGAGAAGATCCAAGCACTGGAGAATAGATTATATGCAGAGCTATTGCTTTCCATTGCTGAATATATCAAACCTATTCAGCTCGATGCACAGCTGATCGCTAAGCTGGATGTGCTGCTTAACTTTGCGGTTGTAGCAGAGAAAAATTATTATGTAAAGCCTGAAATCAGCGAGAGCAAGATCTTGGATATTAAAGGCGGAAGACACCCTGTCATTGAAAGAAACCTGCCAATAGGCGAGGACTATATTACCAATGATACCTTCTTGGATCCAAAGACACAACAGATTATTATTATTACGGGGCCTAATATGGCCGGTAAATCGGCGTTACTCCGTCAGACTGGATTGATCGTGTTGATGGCGCAAATTGGTTGTTTCGTACCGGCAAAAGAAGCAAAGATCGGTCTGGTTGACAAAATTTTCACCCGTGTGGGTGCTTCAGATAATCTTTCTTCTGGAGAATCTACGTTTATGGTAGAGATGAATGAGACAGCGAGCATCATGAATAATTTATCAGACCGTAGTCTCATTCTTTTAGATGAAATCGGTCGTGGTACCAGTACCTATGACGGTATTTCTATTGCTTGGGCTATTGCTGAGTTTTTACACAATCATCCCGCAGCCAAAGCAAAAACATTGTTTGCAACGCATTACCATGAATTAAATGAGCTGACAACTTCATTGGATCGTATTAAAAATTATAATGTGACGGTGAAGGAAGTCAATAATAAAGTTATTTTCTTGCGGAAGCTCGTTCCAGGAGGCTCAGAACATAGTTTTGGTATTCATGTGGCAAAGCTCGCGGGGATGCCACAAAAGTTGCTGAATCGTGCCAACCAGATCCTGAAAAGATTGGAGCAGGAGCGAACTGGTGGGGAGCAGATTAAGGATAGTATGCGTAAGATTCAGAAACAGGCCTACCAATTGCAAATGTTTTCCATTGATGATCCTGTCTTGAATAAGATCAGGGATATGCTGAATAATCTGGATGTTAATTCGCTTACTCCAGTTGAAGCATTAATGAAGCTGGATGAGATACAACGCCTGCTAAAGAATTAAATTTTCTTTTGGACTTGGACACCCGATCTCAAGTGGGACTTGTTTTCTTCGATTTGAACACGCCAGATCATGTTTTTTAAAACAGAACATCATCTGGCGTATTTTTTCTGAAAGTGCCTGATCTTATTGGCCAGAAAGAACCTTCAGTTCGCTTTCATTGTTGTTGATGTCTGCGAAGTCATGAAAGTTTTTGAAGGGCTATTGCTTAAAACCTGAAAAATAGTTCCAAGCTTCCGTAATTCGCCTGTATTGGGATCAATACCTTACTGCTGGCATCATAAGGCGCGTAATGATAGCCGAGTTCGAAACCAATGTACTTTTGGTTTTTCATGCGAAATAGGGATGCGAGACCAAGTCCTAAGTGCACATTATTGATGGTTACCATACGATCGGTGTATCCACCATCATAATAATAACCATCCGGATCATAATAACCAGAGGAATAAGCGCTTTCTGTAATGCCGGTATCTGTAATATCTATGCCAAGGATACCTTTTGGAATCAGTATAAATTTGTCGTTGTCAAAAACTTTGTAACCTACAGCACCGCCCATAAATGCGGTCGCTGAAGAATTGACCGAAACATTGGAGCCATCGTAATTGTAATCAATATTGCGGTCGTTTGAGTTGATGCGCACCTTGAAGCCACCTTCAAAAATAAATTTTCTTTCTAGCGAGCTCATCAGCATAAATCCAAAGCTTACGTTGGTTCCGAAAATTTTGTTGGCTCCACCAAGTGGGGTGACTACGCCGATTGAAGGAACATAGCCAAGTTTGGCTTTTTGTCTATCTCTGTACACTTTGGGTGCTGGAAATGGCTGTTGATTATCTTGTTCATTAGATCGTCCGTCTTGTACAGCACTGGAAACGTCAGTATCTGAAAAAAGCTGTAAAATATCTTTTTCCTGATCCGTTAACGTGTAACTGTCAGAAACAAGGAGTGCTTGTGCCCTTACTTTGATGAGGCCATCCAGTGGATGCCGCAATGGGTAAAAATTGTATTTTTCCTTATGCTGTTCGTATTGCGTTGAGAAATCGTCCTGGTCTGCCGCATCCAGTCTTTGTAGAAAGCTTTTATCAAATTGACTGTTCCAATAGAGGTCAATCGCTGCAGTACTATTTTTCTTTTCAATGATTTGCATAAGAATGCGTAACCGTTGTACAAATTCATTGATACCACAGCTTGCCTGTATACTATTAAGTAAAGGGTCAATTTTGTCAAAGTCATTGTTGTTTAAGGCTTGCGTCAAAAGGGGAAGTGTCTCAACGGTATATCGTTCACAATTTTCCTGCCCATGCAATAGTTTTGTTGGGATGACACAGCTCATAATCAATATCATAAGAGCTAGCTGACGGATATTCATGGCTTATATAGATTTGTTGCTGACTAAATTAGCAAATAAATCGCAGGTTACATGGGTTTGTTTGTGCCAAAGGTCCTAAAAGTTTTATCTTTGGCGTATGGCGTCGATATTTCGGTTTAAACAATTTGAGGTTGATCAGTCTGACTGTGCGATGAAGATCAATACAGATGGTGTTTTGTTGGCTTCATTGTCGGAGATAGAACCTGTAGAACGTGTCTTAGATGTGGGCACAGGCACTGGAGTCATTGCCTTGATGTTGGCTCAGCGTCTTGGGAATAGCCAGATAGAAGCTGTTGAAGTCGACGCTTTGGCTGCGTTGATGGCGGATAAAAATTTTCGCAATTCCATTTTCCGTGAACGCCTAACGCTACATGCTAGTTCCTTTCAGCAACTGGATACAACAGGAAATTATGATTTGATTGTATCAAATCCACCTTTTTATACGGATTCGTTGCATAATCCGGATGAACGGAGGAAACTGGCTAGACATACGGATCTGGATTTTTTCTTTGAACTGTTGGATTTCGCCTCTATACGCTTATCGAATCGGGGGAAATTAATCCTTATCCTTCCAGCGGCATTAGCGGATACCTTAGTCAGTATTTCTACAGAAAGAGGTTTACATTGTTCTACTGAAGTTCGGATAAGTTCCTTTGAAGGAGAATCGGTGCTACGTAAGATCGTAACCTTTGAACGGAGGCCTGTTGAGTCGGTTGCAGTACGTGAGTTTGTTATTTATGCTGCTAAAGGTATTTATTCAGAAGCATATCGCACGGCCCTGGCACCTTATTTTTTAGCTTTTTAAATGATGACAAAGATCGGATTACTCTCAGATACACATTCTTTTTTAGATGAAGCGGTATTTACTCATTTTGCAGCCTGCGACGAGATTTGGCATGTAGGCGATTTTGGTGATGTGGATGTTGCAGATCGGTTGGCGGCTTTTAAACCGCTGCGCGGAGTTTATGGTAATATTGATGGTCAAGAAATTCGTTTACAATTTCCAGAAGATTTGAGGTTTAGGTGTGAGGAAGTGGACGTCTTTATGACACATATTGGTGGTTATCCCGGGAAATATGCTCCACGTATTAAAGGAGAATTGATGAAAAATCCGCCGAAATTATTTATTACTGGACATTCCCATATTCTAAAGGTTATCTTCGATCCTAAGATTCAATGCCTTCACCTCAATCCAGGTGCAGCGGGTAAGCACGGCTGGCATAAAGTGAGGACATTGATGCGGTTTGATATCAATAAAGATAAAATTGAAAATCTTGAGGTTATAGAACTGAACGAGCGTTAGATGGGGTTTTCTTTAATCTTTTTTGAGCTTTGAAAGCTGGATGATATATGGTGTGATGGCAAAGCGATCGTGGATACATTTGGTTCTCATGTAATGGGTCCAGAAATTTGCGCTACTTCTGTATAGTCGAATGGATTTCGTTACTGAAATGGATCCCATGAACACTGCGAATATGATGTAATGGTTACGTTTCGGGAATTTTATAAGAGTTTTCTCAATGCTATAGTGAATCACGAACTTCAAGAAGAAAGTTCTTCAAACGCTCCAATGAATCTACAACACGTTGATTTTCTTTTGCCTCAGATTTGTTGTCACGCAGGTAATCACGTGCCCCCTGTAGTGTATAACCTTTATCTTTAACCAAATTGAAGATGATCTTTAAATTGGCAATATCTTCTTGCGTAAATAAGCGATTACCCTTTTTATTTTTCTTAGGCTGTAGAATATCAAATTCACGCTCATAAAAACGTATCTGGGATGCATTTACATCAAACATTTCTGTAACTTCTCCCATTGTATAATACAATTTATTTATTTCACGCTCTTTGTACGGCATATCTTCACAATTAATCTATAGCAAACTTAATAAAAATTCCTATTCAAAAAGAAATTTTTGCGATCTCTTATCTGATCAAGGACTGAACGATAGGTATATAGTACAATTCATAAGACGCCAATAATAATTGTGTATAAAGGTAAATTTTTCTAAGTTTGAGTCGTTTGAAAACGGTCTAGACATCCTATATGATCATAGTTAGCAAATTTTGGACAAATTTCTTCTCTTTTGGAAAAGCTAATGCAATTACTATTTATCCTTTTATCTTTCTGAAAAGTACTTTTTTTAAACAGAAGGACGACTTGATTCGTCATGAGCGTATACATTTGCGACAAGCGCTTGAATTAGGTATTCTCTTTTTCTATGTTTGGTATCTTCTTGAATTTGCCGTTCATTTTATTCAATTTCGGGATTTTGATAAAGCGTACCGGCGTATTTCGTTTGAGCGGGAAGCTTATGAGAAGGAGGGTGAAACGGATTATCTGTCCAAAAGAAAAATATGGGCTTTTTGGCGATATCTTTAAAAAGACGGTTGATTTATACGTTCTATATATCCGACAAGAGGTCGCAGGCACAACAGTTATGGGGCGAAAAAAGAAAGCGGTACCAAGAATATTCTTGGCACCGCTTTCTTTTATATCCTGACAATGATTATCCCACTAATTTAAGGTAGGTAGCCACTTGGTTTTTTAACTGTCTACGGTCGACAATGAAATCCAAAAATCCATGCTCGAGCACGAATTCCGATGTCTGGAATCCTTTTGGAAGATCCTTTTTAATTGTTTCTTTAATGACACGGGGTCCGGCAAATCCGATTAACGCACCAGGTTCTGCGATATTTATATCACCCAACATCGCGTAAGATGCTGTAACTCCCCCTGTAGTAGGGTCGGTCAATAAACAAACGTAAGGAAGTTCTGCTTTTGCCAATAACGCTAATTTAGCCGAAGTTTTAGCCATTTGCATCAATGAAAATGCGGCTTCCATCATCCGTGCACCACCGGATTTAGAGATTAACATAAATGGAATTTTATGCTCAATACAATAATCTATCGAACGCGCGATTTTTTCACCAACGACAGATCCCATGGATCCGCCGATGAAACTAAAGTCCATACAAGCAATAACAATGTCTTGACCATTCATTTTTCCATGGCCAGAACGTAAAGCATCTTTAAGACCTGTTTTGGCTTGACTTTCCTTTAAACGTTCAGGGTATGGCTTTGAATCGAAAAATTCTAATGGATCACCAGAATTTAGATTAGGAAATAGTTCTGTGAATTCGTTATTATCAAATAAAATTGAAAAATATTCTTTGGAGCCAATTCTTAAGTGGTGGCCACAATATTGACAAACATAGTCGTTTTCTACTTGTTCAAGATGCAACAATGGTTTTTTACACGTCGGACATTTGTTCCACATGCCATCAGGTGCTTCTTTTTTATTAGCGGTAGCTGTGCTAATACCAGCTTTTTCTCTTTTAAACCAACTCATACGATAGTTCTTATTCGATTACAAACTTATATAAATTTGCTTTTATATACAATTATAATTGTGTTGAATGTACATGCCAAGCGATTAAAACGCCTTGTGTAACAGGGCTTCTATAAATAGGGAAATTGGGGGTAACAATTGGGATATATAAGATATTTGGTTGATTTTTAGGTTAGAATTGAATTTCAGACCAGCGGATTAGTCAAAAAAATGGGCATAAAAAAAGGGTAAGCTACTCCTATCGCACCGCTCAACCAAATACCCTTGCTTTGTTCCCAACCTGGGGGAGTCAATGGGAGCTGGTCGTAGAAGACTTACCCGCCACAAAAGTAGAAAAAAAAACAGTTTTAGGAAAGAAAAAACACCTTTTTATCTTATTTGGTTGATTATCATGGCGATAAATTGCATTTGATATCTTTTCATAGTACCAATTTATGGCGGAGTAGATTTGGTATTTGTGTAAAACAGCTAAAAATGGCGTGAAAAAAGCGCTTGACGAAGTCCATTTGCCGTAAATGTTCTTTTCAAAATGTCGGAAAGTTGCATAATCTGGCGTATGGAAGATCGACTTTGAATAAGCATAATCGGCTAATTTTGCCTATTCAAAGTCGATCTCATTTTTGGAACTACATTTTCTCTTGGCTGTATTCACCCAATAGGGAATAATAGCCAAATAAGCCAAGTCCAATGGAGATTATGGGGGTCAAGATGCACAGGATAATGATTCCAAATACCAGATCTTCTTGATGTCCCGTTGAAATCTTTGGCAGCGCCAGTTCAAAAATGGAGAAGTAGGCTGTAAATAGAGCTAAAATGATCCATAAGATGCCGAGGAATTTTTTGAGGTTATTCATGGGGTGCTGAAGTTGATTTGTTGTTGATATAAATACTGCCTATGATAAAACATACAATGGCAATGATAATAGGGTACCATAAACCTGCAAGATAGAATTGCGGGGTATTGGAAGCTTCGGCATTTGTCGTTAAATATGTCGATACAGCCGGAAGGAGTCCGCCGAATATTCCATTGCCAACATGATAGGGTAAGGACATGGATGTGTAGCGGATTTTTACGGGGAACAGTTCAACAAGGAATGCTGCAATGGGCCCGTACACCATCGTAATATAAATCACTTGTATAAAGATCAGCAGGACGAGCAGCATATAGTTTTTGCCTGCAATATGGACCGTGGTTTTGGTTGTTTGCTGTCCTTTCAGTTTACCGGATTGATGAATCATGCTGGCTCGAGTAACTTCCGTCTGGTCCTCATATTGTGTCTTGATGATGGAAATGGTTTCTGTTGTTTGTGATCCATGAGGAGTCTCCGTTGTTTCGTTCACCTTGACTTTCTGTTCGGTATTGGAAAGTTGGTACATGGATTCGTAAATCGGACGATAAGTCAATACGGCAAGTAACATCCCACCGAGCATGATCCATTTTCGCCCAATTTTGTCACTAAGCCACCCAAATACGACAAAAAATGGCGTTCCCAAGAGTAAGGCGATACCGAGGATGGTATCGGCCTGGTCAGATTGTAGGTGCATGACCGTTTTCATGAAACTCATCGAGTAAAACTGTCCGGTGTACCAAACAACGCCCTGCCCCATGGCTGCACCAAATAGCGCGAGCAGCACAAATTTGAGGTTGTAGCGGTTGCCAAAACTTTCTTTTAGCGGATTTGTACTTGTTTTCCCTTCCGCTTTGGCCTTGCTAAATTCGGGTGATTCCTTCATCTTCTTACGAATAAGATAGGAAACGTATACCATGACTAAAGAGAGGAGGAAAGGAAGCCGCCATCCCCAGGAATCAAATTGTGATTCGCTGAGAAAGCCTTTGGTAAGGAGGATGACGACCAGAGATATGAAAAGGCCAAAAGTAGCTGTTGTTTGTATCCAGGATGTCCAATAGCCCCGCTGGCCCAATGGAGCATGTTCGGCGACGTAAGTTGCCGCACCGCCATATTCTCCGCCTAGGGCAAGACCTTGCAAGAGACGAAGGATCAACACGAGCAGCGGTGCCCAAAAACCGATACTTTCATAACTGGGGATGCAACCGATGAGAAATGTTGCGCCGCCCATGAGCATTAAAGTTACCATAAACGTATATTTTCGACCGATAATATCGCCTAGTCGGCCAAAAAATAGAGCGCCAAATGGCCGGACGACAAATCCTGCAGCAAATGTGGCTAGGGTGGAAAGAAAAGCAGCAGTTGGATTTTCTGCCGGAAAGAATTTGGTGGAAATTACAATGGATAGGCTGCCAAAAATGAAAAAATCATACCATTCAATAAGCGTTCCCATGGAGGAGGCTCCGATGACTTTCCAGATGCTTTTTGTATTGTTTTCGTTCATTAATTTTTGGTTTTTGGTTGGATATAAATGTACATTTTAATTGCGCTCCAAACGGCATTTCGGCGCTGTTGCATGATCGGAAAAGAGCTAATTCTTTTGAATTTCGGTCTGTCCGACTATTTTATAGCGTTTTCCGGGTAGGCTGTGAATGAGTGACTGCATTTCAAGTTCCAATAGGATTAAGGCCAATTTACTTTGTGGCCATTTTGTGAGGTCAATCATATGGTCTATTTCTAATTGTCCCTTTTGCTGAATGAGCGTAAAAAGGAGTTGTTGATCTTTTGTCAATGTCAAAGGAAGGCTAAGCTGTTGACCAACAGCTTTTGTACTGATTTCCCAATTCATGAGGTATTCCAGATCCTGAAGACCTCTAATCATATGCGCACGGTTGGTTTTGATGAGGTAATTGGTGCCTTCAGAACTTTTTTCGTAAACGGCTCCTGGAAAGGCACATACATCGCGATTGTAGCTGTTGGCTATTTCGGCGGTAATCAAAGCACCTCCTTTAATTGCAGCTTCTACAACAATGGTGACATCCGCCATACCGGCTATGATGCGATTGCGCATAGGGAAGTTACTGCGTTCAGGTAATGTGTTGGATGTAAATTCTGTCAATAAACCTCCTTGGTCTAGCATTTTTGTGGCAAGTTCACGATGGGATGCCGGGTAAATGCGATCGAGACCATGCCCTAATACAGCAACGGTGGGAATATTATTTTTTAGTGCGTTGCGATGTGCTAAAGCATCAATACCATAAGCAAGACCACTAACGATTAAGGTGTCTTTGGTACCGTTCATAGCCTCTAGCAGATCTTCGCATATTTTCTGTCCATAGTAGGTTGCATGTCTAGTACCGACGATACTTATAATTTTTGTGCTGTTGAGTGGCTGATTCCCTTTATAATAGACAACAAGCGGAGCGTCTTCACATTGTCGTAGCCTATTTGGATAATTTTGGTCTTCCAGCCATAACGCTTGTATCTGATGTTTTTCGATAAAAGCAAGTTCTTTTTCACAGGCAGACATATAGCTTTTATTGTGTATGGCTTCTGCGATCGATTCCCGTATCCCAAGAATTTGCATCAAATCTTTTTTTGAGTAAGCAAATAAGTCTGCCAACTCGTGACCTTGGTCAATGATGTTACGCGCTGTCCTAGGGCCAATGCCCTTGATTTTCGTCAAAGCTATGGGATAAATTAGTTTCATAATTGGGTTTATTTAAATATAGGAAAATTATAAGTAGCTGTCATACTTTTTGTTAGAATTGCTTAGGCATATTATGTTTTTAAAGCAATGACAAAGTTCTTAGTCGGAGGCGATCGCGTGCCTACTATAAAATCTCTGGATTGCTATGACATGATTGCGCTTTTCCTAAGCTTATTTGAAATCTCAAGGAATGAAATATTGGTCGATTATGGAAAGAAGATGAGGAATTGGTACCTTTGAGCGATTAATGATATTTTAACTATGGAAATGAAAGAACCTTTTGATATTGAATTGGGGGATATAGTTTATTCTGTTTTCCCTGAGGAAGAAGATACGTATGTTATTTTTAAAGATGGTGTAGAATACGTAAAAATTATTAAAGACAATGATACAAACTGGCTGAAACTGAACCCAGAAACGGAGCTTCCTATGTTCGGTATGGATGAAGAGATCAATCTGATTGGCCTAGAAATTAAAAAAGAATTAGGTCTTTAGTTCTCTAAGTTAAAGATAGTTAAATACTTTTAATTTTATTTATAGTTGGTTATTTTAGTTTGTCAATTATAAATATGGTTCGTATTGGGTTTCTATCTTTATTATTTTTCTGTGTCTATTTCTCATTGAATAGGCAGGGGCTTTTTGCCTATCCAACGGAATTTTATCATCAGGATACCATTGCGAAAAAAGGCAGTCAAAAAGATACTTTACGTTTGGATACTGTTTCGATCAAGCGTAAATCAGCAGCGGATAAATGGGAAGAAAAAAAGGAGGAGTATAAGTCGATCTTTTTCTGGGGTGATACGAAAAATATGGTGACCTTGCCTCACCAGGGAGGAATTGCGGTCAATCTGAACAAGCTTTACAATAAATTCAGTCGAAAGGGACGAAATTCGCGGAAGCTTCAACGTCAGTTTGAAAAAGAATACCAACAGGATCTGATTCGCGAGGAATGGTATCCGCTGACTCAGGAATACAGTAAGTTGTCGGGAGATTCTCTGCGTAAATTTAGAATATACTATGAGCCTTCCTTAAAGTGGCTTCGTGAAAATGATCGGTATGAGAAGATTGCTTATATCCATCTGTGTTTAACGAACTACCTGGATTCTGTAGACATTATCCATAGGCGACTTCAATTTCCTATGGGTAATGCCAAACTTTAACTACATAGGTACATATACCAGGTATTTTGTATCAAAGAAATCTTCTTTAAAGTAACCGGAAAGCGGGTGTAATTCTGCTTTGAGCTTAGATTCTTTGATCTCTTCGGTGAGATCTCCGCCTTTCAAGTAAAGAATTCCATTAGGAATACCGTTTTTATCTTTTTTTGCGAATTTATTCTGTATCCAAGGCGTAAATTCTCCAAGTCTTGTCACAGCTCGTGATATCACAAAATCGTACTTGTCGTCGAGTTGTTCTGCGCGGATATGATCTGCTTCAACATTTTGGAGACCCAGTCCAGCAGCAACTTCGCGTACGACTTTTATTTTTTTGCCGATAGAATCGACCAAATGGAATTTGACTTCAGGAAACATAATGGCCATTGGGATACCTGGAAAGCCCCCGCCGGTTCCTACGTCCAAAATTTGTGTTCCTGGCGTGAGCTCTTGAACAAATTTAGCGATACCTAGCGAGTGTAACACATGGTGCAGGTAGAGGCTATCTATGTCCTTACGTGAAATGACATTGATTTGGCTATTCCAAAATGTATAGAGGTCGGCAAGTTTTGCAAACTGTTCTTTTTGAATATCCGTTAATTTTGGAAAATACTTATAGATGATATCAACTGTTGGATTCAAAGCTTAATGTTTTAAAAGTGAATTATTTCCAGCTTATTTTTTTCTTTTTTCTGCTGAACATGCCATTGATGCAAATATAGAAATAGTAGATGAAGTCTACCAAAGGTAGCCACCAAATGAGTTCCTTTACTTCTAGTTTTTTATAGATGTTGGCAAATATTATCCATTGTGCAATCAGCCTTAGGAGGTAGGCTGTAACAGGAACATACCAGTACATTGGAAAGGCAATTGCTGTTGCGATAAGGGCGACATAAAAAAGGACGGCTGATACCAGCTGCGTGCCCAGCATGCGCTGATGTCGCTTTTTGTAAATGGTAGAGGCTCCTGAGTGTCTTGCTTTTTGCTTGTAATAGCTCCTCCAGGTCGCTTTGGGTTCCGAATAGACAATGGATTCGGCTGCCAGTGCAATGTTAACGTTGGTAGGATTTGCATTTTGGTTGACAAAAAGATCATCATCGCCAGACTTAATATGCATATGGGCTGCAAAACCTTTGTTACGAAAGAAAAGGTCTTTTTTGTAAGCCATATTGCGTCCTACTCCCATATAGGCATCTCCCTTTAGTGCATAGGCAAAGTAACTCATGGCCGTATGGCTGGTTTCAAATCGAATCAATAGATTTAGCAAGCTTTTTTGCTTAAAATAAGGAGAATAGCCAAGTACAATTTCTGTTTCTGGTCTGAAGGCTGCTGCAATTTCTTTGAGCCATTGATCGGATTGTGGTGCACAATCTGCGTCAGTAAACACCAGTGTCTGGTGCTTTGACGCTTTGATACCCATACTAACGGCAAACTTTTTACCATGTTTCAAGCGAATATGCTCTTTGATATCCACAATCTTTAAATGGGGGTATTTTGCTTCGAACTCATGCAATATCCAGGGCGTATTGTCAGTCGAAAAGTCATTGACCACAATGACTTCAAAATTGGGATAGTCTTGATTCAGTATACTCGGGAGGAATTCCCGAATATTATCCTGTTCATTGTGTGCACAAATAATAACGGACAGCGGTGGGAATTCAGTTCCTTCTTGTACAGTTTCAATTTGATAACCACTCAATTTGCTATATACAAATAAGATGTAGTACAATTGTATCAAGAGGAAAAGACCCAATACTCCGAAAGCAATATATGGAAGATTGGCCAAAAATACGTGAAGGTCAAGCATAGCTCACAAAGATAAGTGCTTTCCGCAACTTTTTTATAGGGGAAAAATGATAATTTATTTTTGAAACATCCTGTTTGCAAATCTTTTTATAGTATTTTTGCAACGTATTCTAGGGATGAATCCGAGCTTGGGTGAAAATTAGAAAAGCTATAACGACTTTTTAAGTTACAACTGACTGAAAATGAGTTTTTAATTTTTTACACCAAATGCCGATATCGCCATGTCCATGGCAAATCATCCTTTAAAATAGAAATAGTCTCAGAGGAAAAATATTAATGAAATTTACGCTACAAGCACAAGATAAATTGTCAAAAGCACGTGCAGGTGTTGTCGAAACTGCACACGGTCCCATTCAAACACCTATTTTTATGCCTGTTGGTACGGCAGGTACAGTGAAAGCAATTCATCAACATGAATTGAAGAACGATATTGAAGCACAGATTATTCTGGGTAATACGTACCATCTCTATTTACGTCCCGGATTGAATGTGTTGAATAAGGCGGGCGGGCTGCATAAATTTAATGGTTGGGATCGACCTATTTTAACGGATTCCGGTGGTTATCAGGTGTATTCGTTGACCGAAGTACGTAAAATCAAAGAAGAGGGGGTTACCTTTCGTTCCCATATTGATGGATCAAAACATCTATTTACACCAGAGAATGTCATGGATACACAACGTATTATCGGTGCGGATATCATTATGGCATTTGACGAGTGTACGCCTTATCCATGTGATTATGGGTATGCACGTCGTTCTTTGGATATGACCCATCGTTGGCTGAAACGCTGTGTGGATCGTTTTGATAGTACAGATCCGCTTTATGGATATGACCAGACTTTGTTTCCAATCGTTCAAGGATCTGTTTACAAAGATTTAAGGATAAAATCTGCGGAGACTATCGCTTCGTTTAACCGCGAAGGAAATGCGATTGGTGGATTGTCGGTAGGCGAACCGGCGGAAGAAATGTATGCGATGACCGAAGTTGTCTGTGATATCTTACCACATGACAAGCCACGTTATCTCATGGGGGTAGGTACACCGGTAAATATCCTTGAAAATATTGCTTTAGGGGTGGATATGTTCGATTGCGTTATGCCAACCCGTAATGCTAGAAATGGTATGCTTTTCACGCAAAATGGTATTATCAATATCAAAAATGAAAAGTGGAAAGATGATTTTTCACCAATAGAAGCGGAGAGTGATCTGCAGGCAGATCAATTTTATTCGAAAGCTTATCTAAGACATTTGATTAAATCGCAGGAAATTCTTGGAGCACAAATTGCTTCTTTACATAATTTACATTTTTACCTTTGGTTGGTGAATCAGGCTAGGGAGCGAATCATTGATGGAACTTTCTACGATTGGAAAAACAAAATGGTGAAAATATTGGATCAACGTTTGTAAAACTAAATAGCTCAAGTTAAAAAAATGCTGTCGTTAATCGATCGTTACATCATCAAAAAGTATCTAAGTACTTTTTTATTCACTATGGCAATATTTACTGTTGTCATGGTGGTTTTTGACGTGTCCGAACGATTGGATGATTTTTTAAAATATCATGCTCCCCTCGATAAGATTATTTTTGAGTATTATGCAGGGTTTATTCCCTTTTACCTAAATTTTCTTTGTCCGCTGATCAACTTTATTGCGGTTATTTTCTTTACCTCAAAGATGGCAGACCAAACCGAAATTGTCCCGATTCTCAGTGCCGGATATAGCTTTAACCGTTTGCTTCGTCCCTACATGATCGCTGCAACCCTAATCTTTGCCATTTCTTTGGTATTTAACATCTTTATTATTCCGAAGACCAATAAGATGAAGGTTGATTTTGAAAATATCTATGTAAAGCCACCTAAGGATAACTCGAGGGTTTCTACCCATATGCAACTGGACAAAAACAGCTATGTTTATATAGACAACTTTGATAATTCTACCAAAACAGGCTACGGATTTGTACTTGAAATTTTCAAAGGGGATACCCTTAAGGAGAAAATGATGGCTGATCGTATTACGTGGGACTCGGTGGCGACAAAATGGAAGATCGAAGGGTATACCAATCGTATTATCAATGGACTACATGAACGCATGGACAAAGGAGCTGTTAAAGACACAACCTTGGATATGAAACCTTCTGATTTTGAGGTACGTGATAATATGTTTACCGCCATGGATACACGCGAATTAAATATTCGTATCCATAAGGAGGAGATCAGGGGAACCGGAGTCATGAACGATTTATTACTGGAGAAATACAAGCGTTACGTATATCCATTTTCAGCTTTTGTATTGACCTTGATGGGTGTGGCACTGTCATCCAAGAAAGTGCGTGGGGGGATAGGATTGAGTCTTGGTATTGGTATCGCGCTAAGTTTTACGTATATCGTATTTATACAGTTTGCAACTATGTTTTCTTTGAAAGGGGGACTGCCACCGTTGATAGCCGTATTAATTCCGAATGTTACCTTCTTTTTGGTAGCACTATACCTGGCGATAAAAGCGCCAAAGTAATTTTTTGTTAGTTTTCAATAACTTCAGTGAGCCTGCCTTATAAAGGGAAATAATAGGTATTGCTCATCATTTCTATACAAATGTATTCTAGAGAATATGACTAAAATTCAATTAAATCGGAATATTCTAATTCTGCATTTAACAATACTCATTTGGGGATTTACCGGAATTTTGGGTAGTCTGATTTCCGTATCTGCCCTTCATTTAGTGTGGTATCGTGTTGCAATAGCGTCTATCGCGCTGTTGATCTATTTCTTGGTAACCAAACAGTCTATTGTAGTTTCGAGGAAACAATTTCTCCAGTTTTTTATGGTGGGGGCCGTTGTTGGGCTGCATTGGGTATTATTTTTTTATTCGATCAAAGTATCTACCGTATCGGTGACATTGGTTACGCTATCCTCTGTGACCTTATTTACAGCAATATTGGAGCCTATTGTGAATAAAAAGCGTATTGCGCTGTTGGATATTGTTGTTGGTTTGGTCATTATCATCGGTATTTATACAATCTTTTCTTTTGAAACACATTACCTCGTTGGTCTATTGGCGGGGCTCGGCTGTGCGTTTTGCGCGAGTATATTTTCTATCGCCAATGCGCGCATGGTTAAAAAATCGAGCCCGACCTTGATTACGTTCTATGAGATGATGGGGGCATGCTTCTGGATCAGCATATTGATGTTGTTTACAGGAGATTTCAATGCTGAAATGAAATTGGGACAGCAAGATTTAATTTATCTGCTGTTGTTAGGTGTGGTTTGTACGGCGGTGGCCTATGTTATGGGGGTTGCTGTCATGAAGGAATTATCTGCTTTTACTGTTGCGCTGACAACAAATCTGGAACCTGTTTATGGTATTCTGTTGGCGATGTTGATATTTGGACAAAAGGAGACCATGAGCGGTGGGTTTTATCTTGGTGCTTGTATCGTTTTGGGAGCAGTATTCACTTACCCTTATGTCAAAACGAAATTAGAGAATAGACAAAAAGATCTTGTTATTCGTAAATTGCATTAATTGAAATCGGGGCTATCCAATCTTTTTGGATAGCCCCGATTTCATGTGGTTATATACCTTTCCCCTAAAGCATCATTTCATAGATGCAATTTTTAAAGGGTTTGATTTGTCTTTTTGGACACCTTCTGTCTCTGCTCATCTACTGGAATGAAAATTCGCCAATCCCAATATTGCGCTCTTTATTGCGGTCAAGATAGATCGTAACGATTTTTCGTTCTTGCTTGCCACTGCTATAGTAGGTGTAAATTTCGGCCATTACCGCTGCAGGTCCTGCTAAAGTAAGGGAATCATCGTTATAGAAGTCAACTTCAATTTTGTATTTTCCTTTTAAAGCTTTTTTTAATAAAAATTGCTCAGGGCCATAACCACCAGTAAAGTCATTGCTGAGTCGGCCCCCAATGGCTGTGGCTGGATTACTATAGAAGCATTTTTCTTGATTTGGATCAGTTACCCAAAGGTCGATATCTGTGTTTCGTGAATTCCAATTGATGACAACACGCATGTCGACGGGTAGGTCAGCAATCAATTTTTTGTTCACGGCAACTTTGGAGCTAGCAGCTTTGTTTACTTTAATGAGATTATTGATTTCCATGACCAATGTTTCTTCAATACCATCATCGCGATCGGCTGCTTCTGGGGAGTAGCTCTGGGTCAAAATCCCATATAATTGTTCTAGCGCCTCCTTAAACATACCTTTGTCTTGTAAAACGAGGGCATAATCGCGGTGGCTTTGTGGATCCATGGGACGCCATTTTAATACCTTTGCAGTAATGAACAGTGCATTGTCGTAATCTCCCCATTCCCGTAACTTATAGGAAATGGTTTTGTAGAGATCTGCATTTTCAATTTGTAAGTCTGCAAGTGCGCTTAAGATGAGTAAGGCTTTGTTGTGATCTCCTCTTTTGAAAAAGAAGTTTGCGACATCGAAATAAAAAGTTGGCGTTCCCATATACTGATTCCGAAGTTGGAGATAGCTTTTGTAAGGATCTTTGGATTGATTAAGGTCCTGTAAATAGGCTTGGTCTTCTTTAATTTCAGGGATGCTTATTTTTCCATGTATGCTGTTGATGCTGCTTGTCGTTTGTATGCCAGCTAGGCGTTCTTCTAAGGATTGAACAACAGCGAAATCCTGAAGAACATCATCAGATGCCGCCATCGCCAATTCACTGGTAACAGCTTTGGCGGTATTTGAATTGCCTTCGGCGACCACTCTTTTTTCACTAGCGGCAGCTGATGACCTGAGTTCTTCGGCTCGTGCTGTCGCGGCAGGGCTAGCTGAAGGACGCGACGGTATAGGTGTAGCAGGAACAACTCCGGTAGCCGTCTCTTCGGCAACAGCAAGGTCAGGGATGGAGATCAATCTTTTACGCGTTGGGTATTTCTTTTTTTGCTGAAAATCGGTATTCCACCAGGACTGAAGCTGTTTGGTAATGTCTTGAGCCTGATCCAACAAGTCTGCTACACGTTCTTCCTTTTCTATATGTTCTTCTTTGATGAGCCGCTTGAATTCGGAAAGCAATTCGGCGGGCGGAGTTATTGCATAACGTACGTAATCTTCTGTGGTTTCCAGTACAATCAGGCTGGTATTTCGGGTAACAATACCGAACTGTTTGCCAAGAGTTTCAATTTCTTCACGATTGTCTTCGTATTGAAGATCCAACGCTTCAATTTTCTTTTGTGCCCAGATCTGCTGTAGGTCAATTTCACCATGGTCAGGCTGTAGCGCTATACTAATCTCTTTCGGTGCTTGTTGCCCATCTCCTACAAGTACGGTGATCTGCTTTAATCCCGGGCGTTTCCCTACGCCTGCGAGAGAAAAATTGGCTTGTACTGGCGTGCCTTTTTGAGGATAAACTTCCTCAAAATCATTTTTTTCTTTTATCCCCAGGTAAATAAGGTCTATCGTATTTAGCTTATGGTACGCTTCAGTTGTTGAGGTATTGGCTAAATTGATCATCTTTCCAAGATGTTTCTGGGAAATTTGTTTTAGGACACCGTAGTCCGATCCATTGGACGAAGTAATGCAATAAACTGGATTGTCAAGGTTGATTTTACTTTGACCAAATGTAGAAAGGCCATCGCTAAACAGCAGGTAATTGTTGGCCTGTATTACACCGGTTTTTATTTGACTATAGTCTGTGCCGCCATCGTAGTCAATTCCTTTGATGTAGTTTTTGAGATCATTCCAATTACCTTGTCGTACCTGAAACGTATGACCTTTTACAAAGCGGATATCCAATAAGCCGAGATCGACAGTCATATTGGGGTTTTCTTTAAAAAAGAGATCTAATAGGGCGAGTTCCTTTTCTATATCTCTATTTTTACTGCTGAGCGAGCGGTCCCATATAATTCCAATACTGTGCCCCCATTTTTTTTGAGTAGATTTTGTCGCGTTTGCCGTTACATTGGCAAGAAAGTAGAAGCTTTTATCCCCATTTTCCTGAAATAGGCCAGATGCTTCCTTGTTGCCTGTCGGCAGTTGAAGAACTAAATTTCGCTGGGATTTAAACTGTTGTTTATGTAAAGAAGCTGTGTAATTGCTGTTATGCTGTGAGAAAGCCAAAGAACCGTCTGGTTTCTCGGTGAAATCTGGCTTATCGGTATTTTGAAAGACATGAATATCCAATGCGAAGTTTTCAATGGGGGAACTATAGTTTAAGGGTAGATGGTAGTACCGAGCCTGATCCGATGTTGTGGTCAGATTTTCTGAATAGCTAATCTGAACGGTACGCTTCCCATTCGCTGGTAAAGGGTAAATTCGAGTTCGGAAATTATTTCCTTCGACTTTTTCCAATAAACCCGGATCAATGCGGCGTGTTTCTATACTTTCAAATACTTCGGTTCCTTTATTCTTATCGACTGGAACTGCTTGTCGTAATTTGCCGTTGATATCTAAGGCGTAGCCGCTCACGGAGACACCTTCGGGCATAGGGAATGTCAGTTCGCCCTCGAGATCGCGGTTGGTCTTGTTATCAAAGACCATTGTCATCGTCGTTTTGGCTATATCTCCGAATATGACGACAGCTATTTTTAGGTCTGCCAATATCACCTTGTTTTGCTGGCCATCGCCATCTTTAATTTTTAAGCTTGGTATTTCGCGTGTAGTTCTGATCTGAGATTTCGTGTCCACATTGGAAAATACCAAAATTATGCAAAGGGCAACTATGATCTTTTTCATCTTTCTATTTTTAGTAGGTGAGGGCAGAGAATATACTGTTAATTCGCTGCACAATTAGCTATTTATTCTTGTAGTGATGCCGGGAAATTCAAAATTCCATAATCGAGGATAATTAATTTTTATACCGTGTTTTTTACGGTTGATGCAGTTTATTTAAACTTATGTTAATCATTGGCTAATATTTGGCTTTTATGTTTGCAATACCGTTGGGTTGCCCACTGCGCATGGATTGTGTAGACAAAACCTGCTGTGTTATAGCCTAAGCAAGACGATAAGAATGAAATTTAACTAGTTGAACGTGTCCGAAATATGGATAACAGTAAGCATTATTTGAAAAATTTAGACAGATGAAAAAAATATACAGTGTATTGGCGTTGGCCCTATTATGTGCTTCATGTAGTAAAGATGACGTATCGCAGATTACTGATCCGATTGAACTGACCTATCCCGAAAAGGCCATAGCAACAGATCCCAAAGTATTGATTGATGTTAATGGGGTAAAAGTGTATAATGGGGGTTATGGATCATCGATGGCTCAAGATCCTACTGATAAATCTATATTTTATCTTTTAACGGATAGGGGACCAAATATTGATGGGACGGAAAATGATAGTAAAGTATTTGCTTCGCCAACATTTACACCGCAGATCGGTAAATTCAGATTAAAAGACAATACGCTAACATTGGAATCTTTTATCGAATTGAAAAATAAAGATGGTGTGAAATTGAATGGTCTACCAAATCCAGAAGGGAAAGGTGGTTCTGGGGAAAAAGCATTGGGGGTTGATGGTAATGATCTAGGGAAAAGTGAGGATGGAATCGATTCAGAGGGACTAGCGAGAGCGGCGGATGGTTCTTGGTGGGTCAGTGACGAATACGGACCACATATCGTTCATTTTGACGCTTCGGGAAAGGAAATAGAGCGGATCAATCCGTGGTCTACGGGTAAAAAGTTGCCTTTGGTATTTGCCAAACGTCGTCCTAATCGTGGAATGGAAGGATTGACGCTTACACGAGATGGTAAAACACTGGTCGGAATTATGCAATTTCCACTTTATAATCCATCTAAAGATGCGATTAAAAATTCATTGGCAATCCGTATTGTTACGCTGGATATTGCGAGCGGCGTCACGAAACAATATGTCTATATGATGGAGCGTACCGATTTGCAGGCAGTAAGTGAAATCGCTGCCGTGAGCAATTCAACATTTATTGTATTGGAACGTGACGGGGAATACGCGACAGAAACAACTCGTTCTACTGTATTTAAGAAGATTTATAAAATAGATCTTTCTGGCGCAACAGATATCTCAGATGCGAATAATACGGCAACGGGGAAATTATTTGATGGTAAAACTGTGGAGGAACTCAAAGACGCGGCTACATTGGCAAAATATAATATTAAACCAGTCAATAAGACATTGGTCGCCGATTTAATGACGGATATCAAGGAATTGTATCCGCATGATAAAGCTGAGGGCCTGGCTGTCATTAATCCATCTCTGATCGCGGTATGTAATGATGATGATTTTGGGGTAACGGGAAAAGGTTTTTATGCGACGAAAATATTACCTTATATAAAGACCGTAGACAAAAACAGTATTTATTTTGTTAAACTTAAGGATCCATTGAAATAGTGACTAACTATTAATTATAAAAAGGTCCGTTGAATTCTCAACGGACCTTTTTATGTTTTGTGCTGTCCAAGCTTTTATCCTTGTTACGAAGTCTAAACGTAGCTTAGCATATCACTGGTATGATCTCTCTATTGAGAACTTCCTTCTTTTAAGCATTTATTGTTGCCAGGAAGTCCTTGCTTTCAAGCTCTGAATACCCCATTAAGTATTCGTCTACTTTTCGAGCACATTCGCGTCCTTCAGAGATGGCCCAAACAACAAGCGACTGGCCTTTACGGCAATCTCCAGCAGTGAAGATATTATCAATTGTCGTTTGGTAGTCTTTATCATTTGCAAGGATATTTCCTTTTTCATCGACACGTACACCCAATTGTTCTAGGAGCGTATGTTCAGTGTGTTGATAACCAATAGCCAATAAGACGAGGTCTGCTGGTATTTCACGGATCTCGGATTCTCCTAAGCGGGTTCTTTTTCCAAATTCATCAACTTCGTATTGAACCTCTTTGATTTTTATAGCTTTGATATGGCCATCTTCATCTTTAACAAATTCTTGCGTTTCTGTAGCCCAAAGTCTTTCACAGCCTTCTTCCTGAGAAGAGGAGGTTCCGAATGTGAGCTTGTCCATTGGCCAAGGATTGTTCTTTAGACGTTGTTTAGAAGGTGTAGGTTTGCGGGCAATCTGTGTGATACTTTTTGCACGATGACGATTGGATGTACCAATACAGTCTGATCCGGTATCACCATCACCGATGACAACAACATGTTTGTCTGTTGCCAGGATGCGGTCTTGTTCGATAGCAATTCCACTTACTTCTTTATTTTGCTGGGTCAGAAAGTCCATGGCAAAATGTATGCCTTTAGCTTCATGCCCTGGTAATTGCATGTGCCATGGAACGGTAGAGCCTGTTGCCAATATAACAGCATCATAAGCTTTTAATTCATAAAAGCTGATGTCTTTGCCAACTTCTGTATTCACCTTGAATTCTATTCCCGATTCTTTCAGGAGATTGACACGGCGATCGATCACCGATTTTTCTAATTTAAAATCCGGAATACCGTAGCGGAGTAATCCTCCAACCTGATCATCACGTTCGAAAACAACAACATCGTGTCCTGCTTTATTGAGCTGAGCAGCAGCCGCTAGTCCGGCTGGACCGGAGCCCACGACGGCGACGCGTTTGCCTGTTTTTAAATAACTTTTATGTGCTTTGACATAACCCTTTTTAAAAGCAATCTCGATAATATGTTTTTCGATCTCCTCGATAGTGATCGGAGTACTATGTATACCAAGTACACAGGCTGATTCGCATGGTGCCGGACATATTCTACCTGTAAATTCAGGGAAGTTATTGGTGGAGGACAAAATCTGATAGGCCTCTTCCCATTTTCCATCGTATACGGCATCGTTAAATTCAGGGATGACATTGCCCAGTGGACAACCTGAATGACAAAATGGAATACCGCAGTCCATGCAGCGCGCGGCCTGCTTATTGAGCTCGTTCTCAGAATACCCTTTATTGAATTCTTTATAGTGCTGTACGCGACCTTCCACAGCTTCTTTTGTTGGAAGCACGCGCTCAAATTCTTTAAAACCTGTAATTTTTCCCATGATCTGTGCTTCCTATATTATGCTTCAACTAATTTTTGACGAATGACATTTTTGTATTCTCTCGGGAATACCTTAATGAATTTATTTTTTTCTCTTGACCAATTTTGTAGTATGAAATCTGCTCTACGGCTATTGGTGAGCAAGATATGACGTTTCAGTAAGGCGATAATTGCGGTTTCGTCTTCACTTTCCAATGGATCCAGATCGACCATTTCCTGATTACAGTTTTCGCGGAAATCTTCATTAATGTCGTAGATCCACGCAATACCACCGCTCATTCCGGCAGCAAAGTTACGACCTGTAGCACCCAAGATCAGCGCACGCCCCCCTGTCATGTACTCACAGCCATGGTCACCAACACCTTCAACTACAGCTGTTGCACCAGAGTTACGGACGGCGAAGCGTTCACCGGCCTGTCCGTTGACGAATAGATGCCCAGATGTTGCTCCAAATAGTGCAACGTTGCCAATAATGATATTATCTTCCGGTACTAGAGCACTTTCTGCAACTGGATAGATGGCTAACTGAGCTCCTGATAGTCCTTTTCCAACATAGTCATTGGCTTCACCTTGTAATTCAAATGAAAGACCTTTCGTTGAAAATGCACCAAAACTCTGTCCGGCAGAACCTTCAAATTTGAAATTGATGGTATTGTCTGGAAGACCTTCTGAACCATAAAGTTTTGAAATTTCATTGGACAGCATGGTTCCGATGGTACGGTCTGTGTTTTTTACTTTAAATGTGCCAAATACAGGCGTTTTGCTTTCTAAAGCCAACTTGGATTGTTTTAATAAGCCCCAATCCAAAATCATGGCCATACCGTGATCCTGCTCTTCGGTATTGTATAACGATTGTCCAGGCTCGTTGCGTTCCACATGTAGAATGTCTGTGAAATCAATTTTCTTAGCTTTCCAATGGTCTATATTTTCCCGTTTCTTTAAGAACTGAGCCCGCCCGACCATCTCGTTGATGGTGCGGAAGCCAAGATAAGCCATCGTTTCACGGACTTCCTCTGCTAGGAAGGTAAATAAGTTGACAATATCTTCTGGTTTTCCAGAGAATAATTTACGCAGTTCTGGATCTTGCGTTGCAACACCTACAGGGCATGTATTCAAGTGGCATTTACGCATCATGATACAGCCACCGGCAACCAATGCTGCTGTAGATACGCCCCATTCCTCAGCGCCCAATAGTGTGGCGATGATGATGTCACGACCTGTTTTTACCTGACCGTCCGCCTGCAACACAACGCGACTGCGCAATTTGTTTTTAACAAGTGTCTGATGCGCTTCTGCAAGCCCTAATTCCCAAGGCAATCCAGCGTGTTTGATTGAACTGATCGGGGATGCACCTGTACCACCATCAAAACCTGCGATAAGAATCACGTCGGCATGGGCCTTCGCCACTCCGGCAGCAATGGTACCAACACCCGCTTTAGAGACCAACTTTACGTTGATTCTTGCTTGACGGTTAGCATTCTTTAGGTCAAAGATCAGCTGCGCTAAATCTTCGATGGAGTAAATATCGTGATGGGGTGGTGGTGAAATTAGACCGACACCCGGTGTAGAGTGTCTGGTTTTTGCTATCCAGGCATCCACTTTGGGGCCAGGTAATTGACCTCCTTCTCCCGGTTTGGCACCTTGCGCCATTTTGATTTGTAGTTCGTCTGCTTGTGTCAGATAGTTGGAAGTAACACCAAAACGAGCCGAGGCTACCTGTTTTATTGCCGAGCGCATAGAATCTCCATTTGGAAGCGGTTGATAACGCAATTCATCTTCGCCGCCTTCACCGGTGTTCGATTTTGCGCCGATGCGGTTCATGGCGATGGCAAGGGTGCTATGCGCTTCGTGGGAAATTGATCCAAAAGACATCGCGCCGGTTGCGAAACGTTTTAGAATTTCACTAGCAGGTTCTACTTGCTCCAATGGAATAGAATTGCGATGTTTTGCAAAGTCCAACAATCCGCGAAGGGTAAACATGTGTTCTTTTTGCTCATTGATTTTCTGCGCGTATTTTTTATAGGTCGCATAATCTCCAGTGCGACAGGCCTGTTGCAATAGGTGAATCGTGTCTGGATTCCAAAGGTGGCCTTCACCACGACGCTTCCATTGATAAATACCGCCTTCTGGCAATAGATTTTGTGGAGTACGGCTTTTTTCAAATCCGCGCCAATGTTTTGAAAGAGCTTCTTTAGCCAGATCATCCAAAGTCATACCGCCGATACGTGAGACAGCTCCGCAAAAGAATTTATCGACAACAGACTTGTCAATACCAAGTACCTCAAAGATCTGTGCACCATGGTAGGATTGCAACGTGGAGATCCCCATTTTGGAGAAAATTTTCAACAAACCATTGTTAACGGCTTTGACGTAATTTTTGGATAGTTCAGGCCAAGTCAGTTCGGTATCCAAGGTGTTTTGCTCCTTCATGGTACGGATACTTGCCAAGGCCATATAAGGATTGATCGCAGTGGCACCGAATGCCAATAGGCAGGCAAAATGGTGTACTTCCCAAGCATCACCGGCTTCGACCACTAGGCCTACAGCACCACGATTACCTGTTTTGATCAAGTGGTGATGTACTGCCGAAACAGCAAGTAATGAAGGTATAGCTGCATGTTTGGAGTCAATCGCACGATCCGAAAGAATGAGTACTTCAAAACCATCACGTACAGCATCATCCGCATAGCGGCACAAGCGTTCCAGACCGGCTTCCAATGATCCAGGTTTACCATCTGAGCGGAAGTAAGACTGGATGGTTTTTGCTTGGAACAATCCTGTATCGATCGAACGCAATTTCTCCAGTTCTTTAGAGGTCAGGATCGGATGCGGTAAGGTTACACAGTGACAGAATTTCTTGTCTTCGATTAGGATATTGCCTGCGTTACCGATAAATGTTGCTAAACTCATGACCAAGCGTTCGCGAATCGGATCGATCGGTGGGTTGGTTACTTGGGCAAAAAATTGCTTAAAATAACTTGAAATATGCTGTGGTTGATCGGAAAGAATGGCTAGCGGAACATCGGACCCCATGGAGCCTGTTGGTTCGTATCCTGTCAATGCCATTGGGGTCAGGATGGTTTCTAGATCCTCGCGGGAGAAACCAAATGTCTTTTGATATTTGAAAACAGAATCTTTGGAAAGATAGGTGTAGGTTACACGAGGTTCTTCCAGTTCTTCTAGCTTAATTTTATAGTTGTCCAACCAATCACTATAAGGCTGTTGGTTGATCAATTGATCTTTTACTTCGTTATCGGTGAGGATACGGCCTTGTTCCATGTCGACAAGGAAAATCTTGCCTGCTTGTTGACGGCCTTTTTTGATGATGGTAGACTCCTCGATCGGAAGTGCCCCTGCTTCAGAAGCAACAACGACGCGGTCGTCTGAGGTTACGGCATAACGTAGCGGGCGTAAGCCGTTGCGGTCTAATGTAGCACCAATATGCTTGCCATCGGTGAAGCAGAGTGCTGCAGGACCATCCCAAGGCTCCATCAAGGTTGCGTGATATTCGTAGAAAGCACGTTTTAAAGGATCCATTTGCGTATTGCCATCCCAAGCCTCAGGGACCAACATCAACATCACATGGGTGAGACTACGTCCGCTATGTAAAAGAAGTTCGGCTACATTGTCAAGGCAGGCAGAATCTGATTGACCACGGTCAACAATAGGAAGTAAGATTTCCATCTCTTCTTCCGTAAAATACGGCGATGATAAAGCGCGCATACCTGCGTAAAACCAATTCAGGTTACCTGTCAATGTATTGATCTCGCCATTGTGTGCCAGCATACGGAATGGCTGAGCGAGGGACCATGAAGGAAAAGTATTGGTGGAAAAGCGCGAGTGAACTAAGCCAAAAGCAGATACCACACGAGGATCGCGTAAATCAAGATAATAAGTTCCGACCTGGTATGTTGTTAATTGACCTTTGTAAATAATTGTTTTGCAAGAAAGCGATGCAAAGTAAAGGGGGAGAGGGTATTCTTGTTGTTGTTTAACTTTTTGAATGATCAGGCGACGTAGTACAAAAAGTTTGCGTTCAAATTCTTCAGTGTTTGAAACGCCGTCCGGTCTGCTAACAAAAAATTGGACTATTTCAGGTTCTGCACTGAGCGCTGTTGGTCCAATACCTTCACGATTGACTGGTACTGGACGGTAGCCAAGGAATTTCATACCCCTTTCTGCTGCCGCTTCCTCAATCAAATCCCGACATATTTTGTTCATGTCTTCTTCTTTTGGAAGAAAGACCATACCTGTGCCATAATAACCTGGCTCTTCCAATTGTATACCCAAGTTGATACATTCTTCCCATAAAAATTCATGGGGAAGCTGGATCATGATACCCGCTCCATCACCGCTTTCTGGGTCACAGCCACAAGCACCACGGTGCTCCATATTCTCCAACATGGTTAATGCATCTTTTACTTGTGCGTGTGATTTATTCCCTTTGATATGGGCGACAAAGCCTACCCCACAGGCGTCATGCTCAAAATTAGGGTCGTAGAGGCCCTCCGTTTTCGGTCTTTGTTGAATCATCTTTCCTTTTCAAATATTATACATTGCTAATATAGGAATAAAAAACGGAAATATTATAAATATTATAATGAAAATGTATTTAGTTTGATTTTATCATTTCTTTTGATATGTTTTGTTGCCGATATTGTATTTGATATTCGCCGCAATCAATTCAGTTTGATGCATCGCTGAATAATGCAACATTTGGCAATATTTTTTGTGGGATATGGAAAAATCATCCCAAGATTGCAAGAATATATATAAATTAGGCAAAGTATTGCATATCCTTTATGCTGTATCGACATGGCTTAACTAAAGAGTGAGATGAAAATAACTGAAATTGAAATTTATCGACTAAGCATTCCTATGGAACCTTTTGTTATCGCAACAGGGACGATGGATTATGCGCAAAATACTTTTATACGTATATATACAGATGCTAATATATATGGTGTGGGCGAATGTTCTGCCTTTCCGATGATCGTAGGAGAAACACAAGATACTTGTTTAGTTCTGGCACGGGATTTTGCAAAGATTTGGAAGGGGCGCGATCCTTTGGCTATAGAAGAGCGTTTATCAGAATTGGACCTATATATCGCCGGTAACAAGACGATCAAATCAGCTTTTGATATGGCCTTGCATGATCTGGCGGCCAAACATGCTGGTCTGCCACTTTATCAATTTCTAAAGGGAGCGAAGCGAGAGATTACGACAGATATCACCTTGGGAATTGCGTCTCCAGAAGAGATGGCGTTGAAAGCAAAACGTTTACAGAGCGAAGGTGCGGTCATGTTGAAAGTTAAGTTGGGAAAGGATCCAAAAACAGATATTGCGCGTATACGTGAAATACGTAAGGCTGTTGGATTCGAAATGCCTATTCGTGTTGATGCAAACCAAGGCTGGTCTTATGAGGAGGCATTAGAAGCATTACAGGGGTTGGAACCTTTTAAGATACAATTTTGCGAGCAACCGATGCGTACATGGGACGACGAATATTTACCGCAATTGCGTGCAGAAACAATTGTTCCCCTGATGGCGGATGAATCCATTTATTCTCACCATGACGCAGAGCGTCTCTGCAAAGCGGATGCTTGCGATTATATCAATATTAAATTTTCGAAATCAGGAGGCATACAGGAAGCCTTAAAAATTAATCATATTGCGGCGGAATACGGTATTACTTGTATGATCGGAGGGATGTTGGAATCTCGCTTGGCTTTAGCTGCTAAAGTACATTTCGCTTATGCAGCACCGAATGTCAAGTTTTTTGATCTGGACACCTGTATGGTTGGCCATCTGAAGGACCCTGTTATAGGTGGTATTCAATATGACGGATACAAAATACATATCTCAGACCAAATTGGAATCGGAGCAGATATGGAACAGACATTTTTAGATCAATGCGAGAAATGGATCATTTAAATTGAAGAAATATGAATAGTATGAACTGGGGAATAGGGACACAAGAGATTATTGTCCTGATTATTATCATTATCTTCTTGATAGCGGCCTATTTGTTTTTCTCTAAGTTGTTGAAAAAGTAGGTTTTAATTGCCTTTTTTTGATTGAATTCCTTCGATGAACTTATTTTTAAGTTGTAAAACTGAAAAATAAGTTATAGCTTTATATTAGTATAAACAACGCATCAAATTATGGAAGAATTAACAAAAAAAGAAGAGGAAGTCATGCAGGTGATCTGGAAACTCAACGAGGTCTTTGTCAAAGATATTATTGAGTATCTGGATCCAAGCAGTTCAATTCCTTATAATACAATCTCCTCGATTGTAAGAATATTGGAAAAGAAAGGGTATGTAGGTTATAAGGCCTTCGGAAAAACTTACCAATATTATCCTTTGATTTCGAAGATGCAATACCGGAAATTATCATTCTCGAGAGTGCTCGATCATTATTTTGATGATTCGGTAGAGAATTTACTCTCTTTTATGGTAAAAGAAAAGAAGCTTTCGGCGGAGGATATTCAGAAAATAGAACAACTCATCAAAAAACAAGAAGATCATGAATAGCTTACTTTATTATTTATTTGAAGTTAACTGCAGTCTGGTAATCGGGGCAGTTCTTTATTTTCTGGTATTCAGACAGCTTTCATTTTTTCAATGGAACCGTTATTTTATCCTAGGTTTATGTTTGTTGAGTCTGCTTCTGCCATTTGGAACTGTACGTTTGGGCGAATTATTTCTTCCGTCGGCAAGTCCGGCTCTCGCTTTTGGACAATCCAATACACTAACTCATTCCATCGGAACTGCGAGTGGTCTCGTGTCAGAAGTAGAAATGGCCGATTCTTTCTGGCATTCTTTTTCGATCGGATATGGCATTGCTTATGGTTATCTGCTTGTATCTTTTGTATTGTTGTGCCGCTTTGCGTTTCGCTATATCCGCTTGTACCGTCGAATTGGACAGTTAAGTCAGTATAAATTTGACGGATTTACAATGGTTGCTCCTTTTGGACATTATGCGAATTGTTCTGTGCAGCATGTCATTGTTATGGAAGAGGATCAGCTCGATACGCCAGAAGGTAAATTGATTTTTGAGCATGAGCGTCAGCATATTGTTTTTAACCATTGCCGGGATAAATGGTTGATAGAAATTTTTCGTTGCCTTTATTGGCTAAATCCATTTGTTTATTGGTTGCGTAGACAGCTGTATTTGCTGCATGAATATCAGGTTGATGAGGTGTTGGCCAATCGATATGGTAACAGCGGCTATGCCCGTTTTCTACTGACTCAAACACAGCAGCCATGTCCCACTGGGTTGCAGAGTAGTTTATTTAAGAATAGACATGAGTTGGTGGAGCGGGTACAGGTTATGATGTCAAAACCTTCCTCCAAAAAGGCAAGATGGCAGTACGTATTGACCATTCCATTACTAGGTCTTTCACTGTTATTTTACTCTTTTATTAATCCACCGAAGAGCACTTGGTTTTCTACTTCTTTAAAAGAAGGAAGTAATCGGTCTAAAACGATCATTCTTGACCCCGGACATGGAGGAAAAGACACGGGTGGTATTTCATCTTTCGGATTGGAAGAAAAATCATTGACCTGGGAAACCTGTTTGCTTTTGAAACAGGAGCTGGAGCGCAAGGGGCACAAAGTCGTATTGTCAAGAGCGGCTGATGAATATAAATTACTCAGAGACCGGTCTAACTTTGAAGGGGATTTATTGCTATCAATCCATTTCGACAATGTAAAAGACAAACAATCTCTTCCTATTCGAATATTATATCAGTCGGGGATTAATCATAATCCGCTCGAAGAGCTTAACCACAAATTTGCGGTTAGTCTGGGCCAAAGGCTGCAACAGAATGGACTGGCAGTGAGTGCTCCAGCGATAAATACAAAGCTAGCGATTTTACGTGGTGCTAAAATACCGGCACTTCTCCTTGAGCTGGATAACATCAATGCAATTGATAAAAACGTGAAACCTGACTTTGTCAATAAGCTAGCTCGTGCGATAGACCGGAGTTTCGAATACTAAGCGTTAATTGTCGTATATATCATGAAGTTTAGGATACTCTTATGGTTATCCATGGCATTGCCGTGCCTGTTATCGGCGCAAATGGTACCCAAAACTAAACAGCATTTAACTGACAGTACAATGCTGAAAAATGCTGGATCCGATTCAAGGAGGATAGATACAGTGCTTGTAGAGGGATCAAGGCCTCTCGAACAGCAACTTTTGGATCGGGTCCGTATTCGACCGGGCAGCAATCCTGTTTTATTGAATGGAAATACGTTGGCTATCTTAAATGCCATTCCGAGTATACAGGTAGATGAATTGGGCAATTTGTCGTTACAAGGAAAAACAGGCGTGCTGGTTACCATCAATGGCAAGCAGACCTATCTAACCGGAACTTCCTTGATCGGCTATTTAAAATCGATACCGGTAAGCTCTTTAGAGAGTATTGATCTCATGACTATACCGCCTGCAAAATGGAGTGCGGAAGGAGCTGGTGGCGTAATTGATATTCGTTTAAAAAAGGATATTCTGAAAGGTCTAAAAGGAAATGTTTTTTTAGGAGCATCAAAAGGTAGGCTGTGGAAGTATAATAATGGACTGAGCCTGCAGTATGGAACGAAAAAATGGACCTTAAACTCCAGTTTTTCCGTTGCACGCTCTTCGAATTATTTTGATGTCGACCGCACACGCGAACTTGCGTTTGGGGAGAATGTTAATGATGTGATCTCTCAGCTGAATAAGGAAACGAATAGCACGCAGGAATTTAATGGGCGTTTGGGCATGAATTATCGAATCGACAAGCAGTCGTCTATTGAATTGAACTGGAATTATCTTCGCAATAATTATGAGGAGATAGGCGTCTATCAAAATGATTTTTCAGCCGATGGAACATTTATAAGTGCAGCCTAGGAGTACGATTCCTTTTACATTTGTTAAAAAAATGTGGTCTATACGTGTTTTAAATCTCTATTGGGACGAAAATAGATTATATTCAGTACCTTTGCGGTACTTATTATTTTATAAAAGTTAGAAAATATCATGAGTACTCAAAAAGGACCTATTTCTCAATTTATTGAGCATAATTACCGTCACTTTAACGCAGCTGCATTAGTAGACGCTGCAAAAGGTTACGAGGAGCATCTGTTGGATGGTGGAAAAATGTTGATCTCTTTGGGAGGTGCAATGTCTACTGCCGAATTGGGTGTTTCTTTAGCAGAAATGATCCGTCAAGATAAAGTACACTTTATTTCTTGTACTGGTGCCAATTTGGAAGAGGATGTGATGAACCTTGTCGCACACTCACACTACAAAAGAATTCCGAATTATAGAGATTTGACAGCTGAGCAAGAAAGAGAGCTATTGGATAATCACTATAATCGTGTTACAGATACTTGTATTCCAGAAGAGGAAGCTTTTCGTCGTCTGCAAAAACATCTCGAGGATGTTTGGCATGCTGCTGAAGCTAAAGGTGAGCGTTACTTACCACATGAGTTTCTTTATCAAGTTGTTAACTCGGGTGTGTTGGAACAATATTATGAGATCGACCCAAAAGATTCTTGGATTGTTGCAGCCGCTGAGAAAAATTTACCGATCGTATGTCCGGGATGGGAAGATTCAACGACAGGTAATATCTTCGCTTCCAATGTGATAAAAGGTAAATTGAAAGCAAGTACAGTAAAATCGGGTATCGAATACATGATTTACTTGACCGAGTGGTACCGTAACAACTCCGCAGGTAAAGGTGTTGGATTTTTCCAAATCGCAGGCGGTATTTCTGGTGACTTCCCAATCTGTGTAGTTCCGATGATGTATCAGGATCTTGAATGGGAAGAAGTACCTTTTTGGGCTTATTTCTGTCAGATTTCGGATTCAACTACTTCGTATGGTTCTTATTCTGGTGCTGTTCCAAACGAGAAAATCACTTGGGGCAAATTAGATATTGATACACCTAAATTTATCGTGGAATCTGACGCGACGATCGTTGCGCCATTAATTTTCTCGTATATCTTAGGTCATTAATCTTTTTGACATATAGAAAGGAGCGATTCTTCGCTCCTTTTTCTTTTCCCTTTTTCTTCTTTATCTTTACGGTTTAATATTTCTTTTCCCGATGAGCAATCTTACAACAGATAATCCCGTTGCACTTCAGGCCTTAATGGATGAAACCATCTTTGGAAATGGTTTTAATTTTCAAGCCGATCTGTCTGTACATCCTTTACAGGAGGAGAACAGTACTCATGTGCAATATGCTGACCCCTCATCCTCGACAACGAAAGATACCTCGTATTTGGCAGTGGGATTAGGTGCGGAGCAGGCCGCTATGGCTATTGAGTCCGGCAGGGTTGGCGATACTGTTGACAATCTGGAGGTATTGGGAGGTGAATTTATTTATCAAGGAAATAAGGATCAGGGCATACTATTTATATTGCGCTACGAGCAATATCCCTACTTTTCTCCCGCAGCATTGGACGCTTTTGAAAAAACAATTGGTGCCTTGAAATTGACTAAAGAGACCGTTGCGGTACTCAATTTGGCAAATCCCCATAATCCGAATGATTTTAAGCGCATTATGCAGTTTTTTCAACCGACTAAGATTATATTGTTGGGTGTGGAACCCGCGTCTTTGAAACTTCCATTTATTGAACATAATTCCTACATGAAAGGCCGTATTGCAACGGTTTTTAATACGTTCAGTTTTGAAGAGATGTTTGTCGATGTGAATAAAAAGAAGCTGTTCTGGAACGAATTTAAGACCTTTATTGTTTCCTGATTTTATCAGATACTTGTTCTGAATAAAAATTGGGGTTTAATGCTTATTTTTGGGGGCGTGAATTCATGGAAAGATAGTAACATACTACAACGTGAGGAGCACTGTCAACAAAGAGAAAGAACAAACAAAAAGCTAAATTTGAAGAAGATGCTAGAACTTGTATTTGCAACCAATAATGCCCATAAATTGGAGGAAGTCCAAGCGATCGTGGGAAGTGCTTTTATCATTAAGAGTTTAAATGATATTGACTGTAGCGATGATATTCCAGAGACAGGAGAGACCTTTGAGGAAAATGCCAAGCAGAAAACAGATTATTTGGTTAATAAATATGGACTTTACTGTTTTGGAGATGACTCAGGTTTGGAAATTGATGCATTAAATGGCGAACCGGGAGTTTATTCAGCACGTTATTCGGGATCAAGGGATATGGAAAAGAATATTGATCTTGTCCTACAAAAATTAGGCGATAACACCAATCGTACAGCGAGATTCAAAACAGTTATTTCATTATATTTGAATGAGCAGCAGCACTTTTTTGAAGGAAGTATCGAGGGGAAAATTATTGAAGAACGTAGAGGTATTGATGGCTTTGGTTATGATCCCATTTTTATTCCGAATGGCTATGATAGGACGTTTGCCGAAATGACAGCGGCAGAAAAAAATAGCATTAGCCATCGAGCGATTGCTGTTGGTAAACTTGCTACATATTTAAAAACGAAATAGGTTAATAACTACCTCATTTGAGTTATAAATAGAAATTTTCATTTCTCTGAGCTAAGGAATGAGTGCGTCTGATACGATCAGGAGATAGCCTTAAATTAAAAAAGCAGCGCAAAACAATTTGTTTTGCGCTGCTTTTTTGTGCGACTCAGTATTGACGGTTATTTAGCTTTTACTTTTGTTTGAATACTATCTTGAGCAGGTATTATCGCCGATTTATTGGTTGTTGAGTCAGACTTCGCAGCTGCTTTGTCGGTTGCGGTCTTTACATTTGTTTTTGTAGCGCTAACTTTATCCGTTGTTTCAGATGGCTTAGCTGTTTTGGTTACAGCGTTTGTTTTATTGTTTGCAGCACCCACCTCTTTTTCTTCCTCGAGCGTTTCGGTAGCACCAGCTTTCTTAGCGGCACCTTTTTGAGGGGTCGTTGTTTTATCGCCTTTTTTAATAGACTTCATTGTCCCGGATTCTTCACCTTCTGGTGCAGTCGGAACCGTAAATGACGCTTTTGAAAGATCCCTTTTTCGATTTAATAAATCATCTTTTGATTTAGGTCGATCTTCGGGACGCCAGGTGAAATTCGGAAGAAATTCTTTGTCGGCCGTGACTTCAGCAATGGGATAGACTTTGCCATCCACTTTTCGAATAGATACATATTCCTTCAACTTATTATCTTCCATCAAGATCTTGAAACGACTGCTTCGATCATGTACAAGCTCAGTGGTTACATTGGTCTTTTCATCAATATTGTAAAAGATATTTTCTGCATTGCCATCAACAAACAAACGTTCCATACGGTTATTGGTGAAAAAGCTGGTAATCTTACGACCCTTAATCTGATTGAACTTTAATGAGTCGCTTGTTGCGTTCACCATGAAAGCATTACCGACGAGTAAGGAATTGTCCAATTTCTGATTCTTTACCTGTAAAAATATGGTATCTCCGGAGATTTGTGAGTTTTCGGCCCACATCATTGGTTTTCCCATCAGCCTGAACATCGAATCTTGCATACCATAATACATAGAATCTGCTACAGCCTGCAAGTCTGATTTAAATAATCGTGCATTATAGTAGGCTTTTATAATCCGTGTTTTAGCAGTATCCTGTGCGAGAGAATCTCTTCTATTCTCTTGGGCATTTTTTAAAGCTGCTCCCATCAATTTATCGGATTCACCGCCTTTGGGGATGATCGCTTTTTTACGCAAAACACTATCAGCCTTGAGGTTTTTTTCAATTTCTATCTTGTTTTGATCGCCGACAATAACTGGTGTTTTCTTTGGTGCAATCGGTTTTTTATTTATAAGTGTATCTTGTACTTTTTTAATGCTCTTTTCAAGAACCGGTTTGTCACTGTCTTTTTTAGACAAACTGTCTATTCCCTTGTGAAGGTTAACTCTTGTGTTATCTGATGTACCAGTAGAATCAACTGTTGTTGAGCTGGAATCCTGGTCACCATAATCGACTTCATTGTCATCTTCAATAGCCCCACCTTCACGATTCAATTTAAAATCTTTTGCAATATAATCTCGGCGAAATATCATCTGTGAGAAGAGGGTGTCGGCTGTCATAAAAACAGAATCGACTTGTGAATCAGCCTTAAGGGTTTTACTATTATCGCTTTTGATATTCTTACCTGGATGTTCCTTTTCTTCTAGAACAACTTGCGATGTGGCTTTATTTGATTTGAGTTCATCTTTGTTTTGTTCTTTTTCAATCTTCTTCAATTCCTTGGCTTCATTTTTTCGCTCTTTCTCCGATTTTTGTTGGGCAGGAGACAAAGAAGATACAGAATCTTTTTGTGTTGAATCTTTTTTGACCACCGAAATAATCAGGGGTTTGTCTGTCATTGTAATGGATTCGTTCCTCCCGTTGTACAAACCAAATCCACCATAGGCGTAAAATTTGTCTAAGGTATCAACAAAGACCACATTTTTTACGGCTTTACCGATTCCCACTTGTCTATCGTAGAATAGGCTGTCTCCTTTAAGAAACTTTGTCCCTTCTGTGTAGAGGTTGTTTTTAGAGAAATAAGCCTGGCCCGTTGCCATATGGTATCGGCCTTTTTCAGTATACAGGTTTTCCCCTTTATTTCCCTTGATATTCGTGGGACCATAGAAATCAGTAATGCGTGTATTACCATTATATTTCATGGAGTCTGTGTAGACTTTTACATTGGTCGATCGAACCACAACTTTTTGATTGAAATAAGATTCCCCTGTATTTTCGAAATAAGTAGCTCGCTGGCTTGTAATTGTATCGCTTCCTGATAGAATACGCCCGCCGCTGTAATAATTGCCGATTTTACTTCGCATATTGTAGACAAGATGATCGGTCGTTAATACCGATCCACTAGTGCTGACCATTCGAACAGCGCCTGTAAGCGTAGCGAGCTGCATTGCTGCTTCATAATGTAATTTATTGGAAAATATCTGTGTACCGTCGGGTTGAGTAATAATTACGTTTCCAAAGGCTTCAAAAAATTGTCGGCCAATGTTGTCTTTATGTAAATAGCCACTATCTGATGATAGCGTTGAACCTACATGTTCATAGACTGGACGGTAAAACAAAATATTGCCGTCTTTCCCAGTAATAATATGGGATGACGAAAGAAGCTTTAGTTCATCCTGTTTCTGTGCTTGGACCGACAAGCCAGTTAAAATAAATACAATAAGTGTATAAATGTATTGTTTCACAAGGGCAAAAATATGGATTTTAATTGCTACTTCACTGGATTTCACAAATTTTAAGAGTTGAATTTATCATTCGGACAAAATATACCGTAACTTTGTTCTATGAATGTGCTGGAAAGACTAATGGGCTATATTGAAAAGGAGCATTTGTTGATGCCTCATGATAAAATATTGCTTACGGTGAGTGGGGGAAAGGACTCGATGTTAATGGCACATTTATTTGCAAAAGCAGGGTATACTATTGCGATTGCACATTGCAATTTTCAATTAAGAGGAACAGAATCTGATGAGGATGAAGCTTTAGTTCGGAAATTTGCAACGGAAAATAATGTTCCAATATACGTGAAGCACTTTGATACAAAAGCTTACGCAAAGGACCATCAGATTTCGATTCAAATGGCGGCCCGGGAACTTCGCTATACTTGGTTTGAGAAATTGCGACATGAACTGCAGTTCGATCGAATTGCAGTAGCCCAGCATCTGAACGATCATATCGAAACGGTACTCCTGAACCTTTCACGTGGAACGGGTCTCCAAGGACTCCAGGGTATTTTCCCTATCCGGGAACGCATCATTCGGCCACTCCTTTTTCTGAAAGCAAGCGAGATTGAACATTTTGTTGATATGTATGGGATTGCTTATCGAGACGATCAATCCAACTTTTCAACAAAATATGCGCGTAATAAAATAAGAATTGATATCATCCCACATTTTAAAAAACTTCAGCCAGATTTTGAGATAGTCTTCGAGCAGAATATCAATCATTTTAAGGAATCTTATCAGCTGTTACAGCAATTTGTGGAGCCTATCCGGAGAAAGCTGTTTTATCCTATAGATGAGGGCTGGGGAGTTCGGAAAGAAGACCTGGAGCCCTATATGGATAATTTGCCTTTACTCTATGAGTTGTTTTCGGCTTTTAATTTCTCAAAGGCGGTACTAAGTGATCTTCAACAGGCTTGGACAAGAGAGTCTGGTCGTATTTTTCAATCCGATGCCTACCATATGCTCTTGGATAGAAATGAACTTTTTATTCGTGAAAAGGAATTTATTTCTCCCGACGAGGCTTTAATCACCTCCGAAACTTCAACTGTGGAGTGGAAACACTATTGTTTTCATGCCAATGTTTCTGCGGATCTAGCTATCGTCAAAGCGAGTGAGGTTGCAAAGCTGGATTATGATGTATTAGTTTTCCCGCTCACGATTCGATCATGGAAAGTTGGCGACAGCTTTTATCCTTTAGGTATGGAAGGGCGAAAGAAGTTGAGCGATTTTTTTATCAATAAGAAGATCAGCTTATTTGAAAAAGAAAATATTCCGATCGTAGTGAATGGAAATGGAGATATCCTATGGGTAGCCAATTATCGCATGGACAATCGTTATAAAATTACCGCCAATACAAAAAAAGTCCTTACTTTAGTTTGCAAAACTGATTAGCAGCAAAAATTGCTGATGTTAATCAGCGCCAAGGGTCTCTGTTTTGAGAATTAATGCCATATGCTTGATAGTCCAAACAATGGGCCCTGGAGGTGACAAAATCTATAGAAGTAAAAACGAAGTTATTGAGAAGCTCTGCTATTAGAAAACAATGGTGTGAAGTCTCCAAATTAATAGCTAAATCTTAAGTAAATGAAAGAAGGTGTACTTTATTCGGAAAATCAATATTTAGGTCGTGACCGTGTTTGGATAAGCGTGCGTCTAGTGCTCGTACTTTTTTGTTTCACAGCATTTTATTTGAATTTAGACCATTTGATATCGAGTCAATTGTTCTTTATCGTAGGAGTAGGTATTATCATCACGTCCATTGTCATGATGTATATGGTATTATTCCGTACGGAAGTATTTCAAGACCATATACTGATTAGTGGACTATGGTCTACTCGTGTCGTCAAAATCGATCTTGCCTCTATTACAAAAATAGAAAAGGCGCCTTATAGCACATTCTTTTTCAATAATCCGGTTTATAACCTGCATACAAAAGGAAAGATTAAATTCTTTGCTGGTGGCAAAAATGCTGTTTTTTTAACAGATAAAGATGGTCTTACTTACGTATTGGGAACACAGCGCCAGGAAGAGCTCTATCGAATAATTATGGAAACAAAAGGGCGATTAGGAAAGTCTTAAAATTTGTTAATAAATTCTTATCTGACATTTTAAAGACAACAGTTTATCGAGTTATTGGTTAAATTTGAGAAAATAGCAACGAATTAACTATGGCATTTTTAAAATTTATACTTATTGCATTCGCTGTTTACTTTGTAGTAAGATTCTTATTTAGATTATTTTTACCATTTGCAATGCGTAAGGCAGCTGAAAAGTTGATGAAAAAAGCGCAGCAGCAGGGTGGAGCATACGGTAGCCAAGGATCAGGCGGTACATTTTATTATGAATTTAATGGTCAAGGACAACAGGAAAGTAAAAGGTCTCAGCCCGAAGGGAAGGTACATGTTGATTACATTCCACCGAAGGATGGCCCTGAACGTAAAGGGACTGAAACAGCCGGTGAGTTTGTGGATTTTGAGGAAATAAAATAATTTTTAGCAACCCAAATAGCGTATCTTTGTGCTATGTGGCTGAAGCAACTTTCTGTTCTGAATTTCAAGAATTACTCGGAATCATCTTTGGAATTTCTTCCCGAGGTAAATGCGTTTACAGGGAATAATGGTGTTGGTAAAACCAATCTTTTGGATGCGATTCACTATTTATCACTCTGTAAAAGTTATTTCAATCCAATTGATTCGCAGCATATCAAATCAGGTAATGACTGGTTTATGGTACAGGGTGAGTTTGATAAAGAATCAATCAGTGACTTCATTTCTTGTAGCCTTAAGAAAAATCAGAAAAAGCAGTTTAAAAAAAATAAAAAGGATTATCCCCGACTCGCTGACCATATCGGCTTATTTCCTTTGGTCATGATATCCCCCAATGATAGCATCATCGTAACAGATGGGAGTGAAGAGCGCAGAAAGTTTGTCGATAATGTGATTTCCCAGACAGATAATAAGTATTTAGATACCCTAATTATTTATAATAAGTTTTTAGCCCAACGTAATAGTCTCCTTAAACAAGCGCGTCAAACCAGTGTATTGGATCTAGGCCTAATCGAAATTCTCAATTTTCAACTTGAAGAAGTAGGAAATATTATTTTCCAGAAAAGAAGGTCTTTTATGGAGGAATTTCAGCCAGAGTTTGATCGACACTATCAGTTCCTTACCGAGGATGCAGAGTCTGTTCACTTACACTATGAATCGCCTTTAATGGCTGATTCTTTTCTAAATATTTTGGAGAAGAATTTGGAACGTGACCGTATTCTGGAACGTACAACTCAGGGAATACATAAAGATGATCTGATCTTTACCATTCACGGCGGAATGCCCTTAAAAAAGTTTGGCTCCCAGGGCCAACAAAAATCTTTTCTAATTGCACTGAAGCTTGCGCAATATTCTTATCTACAACAGAAAAAAGGTTTTAAGCCTTTACTTCTTTTGGATGACATCTTTGATAAACTTGATGATCGCCGTACACATAAATTGATGCAGATGGTTTCAGAAGATGATTTTGGACAGATTTTCCTGACGGATACAGATTCCATGAGAATTCAGCGAATCTTTGACGAAATCAGCCGCCCTGTTCGTATCTTTGATATTGAAGGAGGACAAGTCAATGTATAAGAAGCAAACTAAAAAAAGCCTAGAATTCATTCGGTCAAGCGACGATATGACGATTAAAGAGGGGGTTGAGCGTCTTTTGGAGGCTTATAAGCTACGAAGGAAATTTGATGAAACTTCGATCGCATCTGTTTGGCCTCAATTAATTGGTAAGGCTATTGCTAATCGCACACAGCAGCTATATGTTCGTGATAAAAAACTTTTCGTACGGGTAGAGTCTGCTGTTATTAAGAATGAATTGGCGCTTATGCGAAGACAAATTCTAGGAAGAGTAAATGAATATGTAGGTCACGTCATTATTGAAGAAGTCGTGATTTTATAAAACCTCCTTTCATGTTAGAGCAACTCTTTTAATATTTTTTTCCTATATCTGAGGCTAGTGCCTTAAAACTTTTCTCAAACTTCGAGCGTATTGAATTAAAACGAGTATTCTCATTGACGCGACAGCAGAAGAGGAATGGAGCCCAACTATCAAACAGTTTGAAAAGCAACCGGTCGGAAATGCACAGGTTAGATTTGTCCAAGGTGAATTGTTTTGGATTGTTTTTTCCTGGAAAACTACTTATAGAAACAAAGCGCAGAATTGACCTTTTCAACATAGCGATAAAAAGACGGATAGCATATAGTTCTTAACTTTCCACAGGGATCTGTTAGTATAGCTTTTTTATAAACACGCTATTTAACAAATTTGTCGATGACCGCTAACTTATACACATTTTTATGTGTATAACTACTTAGTTTTGCACATTTTGTCATTTTTTGGAAACCTTATACTTTGTGTTGTTAACAATTTCGTGTTGATAAGTGGTTACTTGTGCACATTTTATGTTGATACGCATAGGTCATTAAGCTACTTATTAACATTCTCTATGTTAATAAGTAGCTTGTTTTGTTAATAAGTATGTTAACGGGAGTAGTTTATGCACAAATTACCAACAATGACGCTGGGGAAAATTTTGCAAATAGGTCAGTATGTAGAATTTCTATTGAAAGTTGGTTTTTATAGGAATTGCTCCAAGTCACCTTTTCCTTCACGAATTACTTCAAAAGTTCCTTCTGTAAGATCAACCACGGTAGATGCGACATTATCGCCATAACCGCCATCTATAACAGCATCAACTAGATCTTCGTATTTTTCGTGAATTAATTCTGGATCGGTAGAATATTCAATAATTTCATCTTCATCGTGAATGGAGGCTGTCACAATAGGGTTGCCTAATTGTCTGACAATTTCACGAACAATATTATTGTCTGGAACACGGATACCCACGGTCTTCTTTTTGGAACTTAGGAGCTTAGGGACTTTAGTTGTTGCGTTAAAAATAAAAGTAAAGGGTCCTGGCAATGCTTTTTTCAATACACGGAATACGGAGGTATCGAAGGATTTTGTGTACTGCGAAATATCTGTTAAATCATAGCAGATAAATGATAGGTTCGCCTTTTCTGGTTTTAGCCCCCTAATTTCACATAAGCGTTCTATGGCTTTTTGTTGCGTGATATCACAGCCAATACCGTATACGGTATCGGTAGGGTAGATAATTACACCACCACGGCGAAGAATATCAACCGCCTGTTCTATTGCCCTGGGATTGGGGTTATCGTTATATATCTTAATGAGCATTTTTATTTTTGTTAAGCACCTGAATTAGGTCTAATCTCAGGCCCTATTGTAGGATGTCAATAGGGCAATGGTTATTATCTGCATTCAGATACACTATATATAAAAGAACAACAGCCAAAATATTTTGTTTTGGCTGTTGTTCTTTAGATTAAAATTCTGCGTTTTTCGGTGTGCGCGGAAATGGTATTACATCGCGGATATTTGTCATTCCGGTTGTGAATAATACCAAGCGCTCAAAGCCTACACCAAATCCTGAATGTGGGACTGAACCAAAGCGTCGTGTATCCAAGAACCACTCCATTTCTTCTGCAGGAATACCAACTTCAGCCATGCGATCGAGTAAGCGATCAAGATTTTCTTCACGTTGCGAACCACCGACCATTTCACCAATACCTGGAAAAAGAATGTCCATGGCACGGACTGTGTTTCTTCCTTGTGCATCCGGCTCATTTTGCTTCATATAAAAGGACTTGATTTCGCGTGGATAGTCTGTTAAGATAACAGGTTTTTTGAAGTGTTTTTCCACCAAATAACGTTCGTGTTCCGATTGTAAATCAGCTCCCCAGTCATCAATTAAATATTTGAATTGTTTCTTCTGGTTTGGTTTGCTACGCTTTAATATTTCAACGGCATCTGTATAGGTTACGCGTTCAAAATCGTTTGTTAAAACAAAGTTCAATTTCTCTACCAGGTTTAATTCTGACCGTTCCGCAGCTGGTTTCGATTTCTCTTCTTCCAATAAGCGATTTGTTAAGAACTCAATTTCTTCTGGACAAGTTTCCAAAGCGTATTTGATGACATATTTCAGCAAAGCTTCGGCCAGATCCATATTGTCTTCCAATTCATAGAAAGCCATTTCTGGTTCGATCATCCAAAATTCGGCTAAGTGACGTGTTGTATTTGAGTTTTCCGCTCTAAATGTAGGGCCGAACGTATAGATGTTTCCAAAGGCCATAGCGCCAAGCTCCCCTTCTAATTGGCCTGATACAGTAAGGTTCGTCGATTTCCCAAAGAAGTCTTCTTTGAAATCGATATCTCCATTTTCTTTACGTGGCGGGTTTTTTAAATCCAAGGTTGTAACCTGAAACATTTCTCCAGCACCTTCCGCATCCGAACCTGTGATGATCGGTGTATGCATATAGACAAAGTCATTTTCCTGAAAAAACTTGTGTACTGCAAATGCTAAAGCATTACGCACTTTGAAAACCGCATTGAATGTTCCGGTACGGAAACGCAAATGCGCAATTTCACGTAAAAATTCTAAGCTATGCTTTTTGGGCTGTAATGGATATTTTTCGGGATCAGAGTCGCCAATAATACTAACTTCTGTCGCTTTAACCTCAACTTTTTGCCCTTTACCCAGTGATTCTACCAATTGACCTTTTACGCGAACTGCTGCTCCAGTGGTGATCCGTTTTAAGATATCTTCAGGTGTATTTTCAAAATCGACTACTGCTTGAATATTATTGATTGACGAACCGTCATTGATTGCTATAAACTGATTGTTACGGAAAGTTCTTACCCAACCTTTAACAACGACCTCTTTGCCAAATTCTGTGGCATTCAATAGTTCCTTTATTCTTGTGTGTTCCATCTTAATTTTTGGAGATTGACTTGTAAAAGATGCTTTGTTAGAAAAGCAATACAAAAATAAGCTATTCTGTTGGTTTATTGGTTATAAATGTTGATTTAATTCACTTGAAGATGGTTCGTTAATGTGCAAAGGAAAAATATTTTCTGAAATAAAGATGGGTGAAAACGCAAAGCAGGGGAAACGACACATAGCTCACTTTGCTATGAAATATCGGATCGGTAGGAAGTGCTTTTTTTTCGTTGTGGCGTACAGAAATAGCCGATAGAAACAAAAAAGCGCGGATTATAACTAATCCGCGCTTTTTGTTATGATGATTAAAGGAACTAACCTTTTAATACTTTTGTTACCAATTCAGCAGCTTCTTTCAATAAGATTGCGGAATAAACTTGTAAACCGGACTCATCAATTAATTTTTTAGCCTCTTCAGCATTCGTACCTTGAAGGCGAACGATGATTGGAACAGGGATGTTACCGATTTCGCTGTAAGCATCAATTACACCTTGAGCAACACGGTCACAACGAACAATACCACCGAAGATATTAATTAAGATCGCTTTTACGTTAGGGTCCTTTAAGATGATATTGAAACCAGCCTTTACAGTTTCAGCGTTAGCAGTACCACCTACGTCCAAGAAATTTGCAGGTTCACCACCAGCTAATTTGATGATGTCCATTGTAGCCATTGCTAAACCAGCACCATTTACCATACAACCTACGTTACCATCTAATTTAACGTAGTTAAGGTTTGATTCACCAGCTTCAACTTCCGTCGGATCTTCTTCAGTTACATCACGCATAGCAGCGTAATCTGGGTGACGGTACAAAGCGTTCTCATCAAGATTTACCTTCGCATCAACTGCTAAGATCTTGTCGTCTGAAGTTTTTAATACCGGATTGATCTCAAACATAGAAGAGTCTGTAGAATCGTATGCTTTGTAAAGAGCAGCAACAAATTTTACCATTTCTTTGTGTGCAGCACCAGAAAGACCAAGATTGAAAGCAATTTTACGTGCTTGGAATCCTTGTAAGCCTACTTTTGGATCGATTTCTTCTTTGAAAATCAAGTGTGGTGTTTTTTCTGCAACTTCTTCGATATCCATACCACCTTCTGTAGAGTACATAACGATGTTACGTCCTTTAGCACGGTCTAATAATACAGACATGTAGAATTCTTTTGTTTCGCTCTCGCCTGGATAATAAACGTCTTGAGCTACCAAAACTTTGTTTACTTTTTTACCTTCAGGTCCAGTTTGAGGCGTTACTAATTGCATGCCAATGATGTCAGTTGCTCTTTGTTTGACTTCATCTAAGTTCTTAGCCAACTTGACACCACCACCTTTACCACGGCCACCAGCGTGAATTTGAGCTTTAACAACAACCCAATCAGAATTGTAGTCTTCTTTCATTTTTTTGGCCGCTTCCACAGCTTGCTCTGGAGTATCTGCTACGATACCTTCCTGTACGCGCACACCAAAGCTCTTTAGTATTTGCTTTCCTTGATATTCGTGAATGTTCATTTGCAAAAATATTTGGCGTAAAAATATAATTTTTTGGGGGATAAGACAAGGGATAAGTTGCTCTTTTATCTATTTTTTGACATTTAGACAAAATAAAATGGCTGGAATAGAGAAATAACAGCTTATTTATTCAAACTCGTGGTATCGTAAATTTATTTATCTTTGTCCTATGATGTTACATGCCAAAGGAATTCACAAAGCTTATGGATCATTACCAATTTTGAAAGGTGTTGATATCGCTGTTGAAAAAGGGGAAATCGTCAGTATTGTTGGTGCCTCAGGAGCTGGAAAAAGTACACTGTTGCATATTATTGGTACCTTGGATAAGCCTGATCAGGGGACAGTTTTCATCAATGGTGTTGATGTTCAAAAATTGAATGCTAAAAAGCTCAGTGCTTTCCGTAATGAACATATTGGTTTTGTTTTTCAATTTCACCATTTGCTGCCTGAATTTACGGCCTTGGAAAACGTATGTATTCCAGCTTTTATTCAGGGAAAAGGGAGATCCGAGGCGGAAGCTAAAGCAAGAGAATTGCTGGAATTATTGGGGGTTTCTCATCGTATTGACCACAAGCCCGCTGAAATGTCTGGCGGCGAACAACAACGCGTTTCTGTGGCCCGCGCTTTGATCAATGATCCTTCCATTATTTTGGCCGATGAACCTTCGGGTAATCTTGACTCAGAGAACGCGGCAGCTTTACATCAATTGTTTTTTGATCTTAGACATAAATTTCAACAGACATTTATTATCGTTACTCATAATGAGGAGCTTGCCCGAATTTCGGATCGAACGATTCATATGCGCGATGGGTTAGTCGTGTAACAGTAATCGGGATTATAATTATATTTTTAATGAAGAAAATACTCATAACTTTCGGGACCAGACCTTTGGCGATGCGTATCGCTAAAAGACTTGGGACTGATTTCGAAATATTATATGCAAGTTCAGAAGATATTCCCGAATTGCTTTTAGCCTCAGGGAAATATGCTAAAATTCCAAAAGGTCTTCTTCCTACTTTTGCGCATGAGATACTCAAATTAAGTTTAGACCAAGAGGTTGATTATGTGTTGCCTCTGGGTGGTTTTGAGCTGGAGCCATTGTCCACTGCCAAGGTTTTATTTGAGGAATATCAGATCTCCGTTCTTCTCCCCGATAAACAACAGCTTGAAACTATTCCTGTTATGGAAAATCCACCTGCTGAATTGCCTTATAAACTCCTTTCGAAGGGGAACAATTTATTGGATTCGACGAGATTTGACAGGCCATTGGATGGATTGTTTGTCATTTCGGATTCAGGCGAGGACTTAGCGCTAATCTGTGTGTCCAAATAGAATCTTGTTGTTGTGGCCAGTGTCATTAAGGTTTTAACGATGTCGACACAACCCTTAATTTTAAGCTTTTACTTATCATGATGTTTCCAGAAGATAAAAAGGTATATGTTTTTGAATTGGATGATGTTGTTTTTCCTAAAAAGGATTACTTACTTCAAGTATATTATCTTTTTGCTAGTTTTATAGAATTTACAGAGACTGTTCCTGCGCAAGCAGATTTGGTTCAATTTATGAAAAATCACCTTGAGCATCAAGGTGAGTATTTATTGTTCGAACATGCGCAGCAAACTTTTGGATTTGATCCAAAATATAAAGAGAATTTTGAGCGGCTTCATGTCAATGCAATTTTGCCGCTACGGTTACATTTGTTTGATCATATTAATACGCTGTTTAAGCAATTAAAAGCGGCAGATAAACATGTATGTATTTTGACGAAAGGAAATCCGCTAGAACAACTCAATAAAGTTAAATTTGTGGATTGGGGTGAATATGGGGATGATATAAAGGTTTATTTTAAAGATGAACTTGTTTTTAGGGAAATTGATCCATTGGAGTTCCTCGCCAAGGAGTTTACCGTTGAAACGGCTGCAATTCAATTTGTAGACTAAGTTTACAGTCAGTATCTTTGTTGAATCTACCAACAATAATTGCCATTAAAGTCGTTGTCGATATTGTTGAGAAAAAATTATGATTAGGGATATAAAAGCCCTATTTTTATATAAAGCCCTTGGATTTATGAATAAAGTGAACAAGCCTGCCACGATTAAAGAAATTGCCAAGAAGCTCAAAATCAGTCCTTCGACAGTTTCTAGAGCATTGAATGATCACCCAAGTATTGGACTGGTAACAACAATGCGGGTTAAAAAAATGGCCGAAGAATTGAATTATGAACCCAATCAGACGGCTATATTCTTCAAGCAGCGTAAAACTTTTACGATTGCTGTAATCTTACCGAGTTTGTCTGAACCGTTTTTTTCTTTCGCCATTAGTGAAATTGAAAATGTTGCATCAGAACACCGATATACAGTTCTGATGGGGCAATCCTTGGATGATCCTGATCGTGAAGAGCAAATTTTAAAAACATTTAAAAACCATCGTGTTGACGGGATTTTAATGTCTATAGGTAAAAAGACGACCAATTTGGAATTTATTGAGAAATTGGAATCGTCCGGTATCCCGATTGTTTTCTTTGACTGTGTGCCTAGTTTACCCAATATCAATAAAGTACAAAGTGATCTTTCTACGGGTATGAACGAAGCTGTGGACGCCTTCGTAGCCCGTGGACACAAAGTTATCGCGCTTGTAAATGGGCCGAAAACACTGCCCGCTAGTGAAGACAGAAAAGTAGCTTACCTATCGGCAATGAAAAGGAATGGGATGGATATTCTGGAGAAGAATATCATCGAAACGGATTTGAGTACGGAAGGAAACGAGAAAGCGATGGATCATATATTCGCGATGTCTGAGCGGCCTTCAGCCATTATATCTTTTAATGACTTTGTTACACTTGATTTGATGAAAGCAGCCAGACAAAAGGGGCTTGTCTTAAATCAAGATATTTTCTTTATTAGTTATGCCAACTATCCGTTATGGCAATATATGGAAAATCCGCCAATGGGACGCATAGAGCAATTTCCAGGCATGCAAGCGCGTAAAGCCGCTGAAATCTTATTTGAACGCATTGACAATACCGAAATTGTCGATCAACAGATCGTCTTTAAGTCACGATTGGTTATGTAATCGCTATTATCCATTCGGCAATAAAACTAAAAAGGGGAAAATCTAATGATTTTCCCCTTTTTAGTTTTATTTTTTTTAATACTACAAGTGGATCACTTCACCGTAAGCATCAGCACAAGCTTCCATAATCGCTTCACTCATTGTTGGGTGAGGATGGATCGTTTTAATCATTTCATGACCTGTTGTTTCCAATTTGCGGGCAACAACAACTTCTGCAATCATCTCGGTCACATTGGCTCCGATAAGGTGTGCGCCTAGAAACTCACCATATTTAGCGTCAAAGATAACTTTAACAAAGCCATCTTTCGCACCAGCAGCTGAAGCTTTTCCTGAAGCTGAGAATGGGAATTTACCAACTTTAATTTCATAGCCGGCTTCTTTTGCCGCTTTTTCGGTATAACCTACAGAAGCAATTTCTGGGGAGCAATAGGTACAGCCTGGGATATTATTGTAGTCAATAGGTTCAACATGTAGCCCTTTGATTTTTTCAACACATGTGATCCCTTCTGCTGAGGCAACGTGAGCCAGGGCTTGGCCTTTAACGATGTCACCGATAGCATATACACCTTCGATGTTTGTTTTGTAGAAATCATCTACAACAACACGGCCGCGATCAGTTTTTACACCAACCTCTTCCAAGCCGATATTTTCGATATTTGGAGCGATACCAACAGCCGATAATACAATCTCTGCTTCGATAACTTCAATACCTTTTTCTGTTTTGATTGAAACTTTGCTCAACTCACCTGTTGTGTCAACGGATTGAACTTCAGATTTCGTTAAGATGGTGATACCTTGTTTCTTTAAGCTTTTCTCTAATTGTTTTGAAATTTCTTCATCTTCAACAGGAACGATTCTATCCATAAACTCTACGATCGTTACCTTTGTTCCGATTGCATTATAGAAATAAGCGAATTCAACACCGATTGCACCGGAGCCAACAACAACTAAAGACTTTGGTTGCTTAGGAAGTGTCATTGCCTGACGGTAACCGATGATTTTTTTACCATCTTGCGGTAAATTAGGCAATTCACGTGAACGTGCACCAGTCGCTAGGATGGTATGTTTTGCCGAATATTCTTTAGTAGAACCGTCTGCTCCTTTCACATCGATTTTACCACCTTTTTTAATTTTTGCAGTTCCATTGATGACGTCTATTTTATTCTTTTTCATCAAGAACTGAATACCTTTACTCATTCCTTCAGCAACCCCGCGACTTCTTTTGACAATAGCGTCAAAATCAGCCTCACCACCTTGAACATTGATGCCGTAATCAGCGGCATGGTTTAAATATTCAAATACCTGAGCACTTTTCAATAATGCTTTTGTAGGGATACAGCCCCAGTTTAGACAGATTCCGCCTAATGATTCGCGTTCAATAATCGCTGTTTTGAACCCTAACTGAGCGGCTCTAATGGCAGCAACATACCCGCCTGGACCACTACCGATTACAATGATGTCGTAATTCATATAAATAAATATTCTGTAGTTGAGTGTTATAGCTTCAAATGACAAAATATGTGAAGCATATATTCATTCAAAAGTACGCATTTTTTCTGATGAATATGAACTATTTATTGTAAAATTGGCGGTTTCTGATAAAACACTGTCGCTGTTTCTAGCTGAATGTCACATCCTGGTCAAAGGGGGAAAAATAATAGTTAAAGCGTTTTTAGTGTCTTATTTTTGAAGTTCACAATACACAGTTTATCATTATGTTAAGAATATTCAGACAGATCGCCTTGTGGGAAGCTATCTCCACCATTTGCTTGTTTTTTATTGCTATGCCCTTGAAGTATTTTGCGGGAATCCCCGAAGCTGTCAAAATAGCCGGTTCCATTCATGGCTTCTTTGTTGTTATTTTTGTGGTTATGCTGATTATGTCAACAGTAGAATACAAGTGGCCTATATTAAAAGCGGTAAAATATTTCTTAGCATCCTTGATCCCTATTTTTGGCTTTTGGGTGGAATTGGACCTTAAAAAAGAAATAGAAGGAAAAAGACAGAAGTCATAGTGTTTGTATAAAAATTCAAATGCATGATTTTTATAAAGGTTCAGGAAGAGGTAAGAGAAGGAATTGGATTGCGAATAGACCAGAGGAATCGCCTGTATTCAATGGACGAATACTTGTGTCCCTCTCCTTTGCGGGAGATATCAATTAATAAGAACAGGAGAGAGATGTTTAATCCTCTCTACCTGTCTTCTCAATACCCATATACGCATAGGTAATGCTATCCCTTCCGTGGGGAGCAGGATTACCTTCTTCATCCAGGTTTACAAAGACCAATTTATCGATTGATAGAATTGTTTTTCTGGATATTTTATTGCGGACCTCGCAGCGCATCGTTAACGATGTTGTTCCAAAATTGATCGCTTCAATACCCAGTTCAAGTATATCGCCTTGTTTGGCTGAGCTTACAAAGTTAATTTCTGAAATAAATTTCGTAACCACTTTGGGGTTTCCTAATTGAACGATAGCATAAATGACCGCTTCTTCATCAATCCATCGCAGGAGTGTTCCGCCAAATAATGTTCCATTGGGATTTAGGTCTTCGGGTTTGACCCACTTTCTTGTGTAAAAATTCATCGTGTTTAGGTAGTTAAGAGAAAGGGGAAAAGTTTCCTTTTCCCCTTACGTTTCGATATTTATCGCCTAAGCGTGTATTGCTCTATTTGCTGTAGCTGCTAGCGCCGCCTCTTTGATTGCTTCCGTGTAGGTTGGGTGTGCGTGGCAAATACGTGCGATATCTTCTGCAGATGCACGGTATTCCATAGCTACAGTTGCCTCACCAATCATATCTGCTGCACGAGGACCGATCATATGTACACCTAATACTTCGTCAGTTGTCGCGTCTGCCAGTACTTTTACAAAACCGTCGGTGTCACCCGATGCTTTTGCACGACCAGAAGCTTTGAAAGAGAATGATCCAGCTTTGTATTTTACACCAGCCTCTTTAAGTTGTTCTTCCGTCTTGCCAACAGAAGCAACTTCAGGCCAAGTATAAACAACACCTGGAATCAAATTATAATCAATATGTGGTTTTTGACCTGCGATATATTCTGCAACATATACACCTTCGTCCTCAGCTTTGTGTGCCAACATTGCTCCAGTGATCACATCACCAATTGCAAATACACCTTGCACTGCTGTTTCCAGATGGGCATTAACTGGGATTTTCTTACCTCTTTCTTCTACTGTGATGCCGATATTTTCTAATCCTAAACCTTCAGAATACGCGGTACGACCAACGGCTACGATACAGTAGTCGCCTTCTAAAGTTACTTCTTGTCCTTTTGGATCTTCAGCAGTTACTTTTACAACTTTACCTTTCGCGGAAGCTCCAGTCACTTTATGACCTAAATAGAACTCCATGCCCAATGATTTTTTCAAAACACGTTGTAGTTCTTTTCCTAAGCCACCATCCATTGTACCGATGATAGATTTTGCAAATTCAACAACAGATACTTTTGAACCCAAACGCGCATAAACTGAACCGAGTTCCAAACCGATAACACCACCACCAATGACAATAAGGTGTTTTGGTATTTCTTTTAGGTTAAGTGCTTCGGTTGAGGTAATGATTCTTTTTTTATCAACAGGTAAGAAAGGCAATGAAGTCGGTTTCGATCCCGTTGCGATAATTACATTTTTAGCAGTGATCTGCTCTGTAGAACCATCTGCTTTCGTTATTTTGATGGTGTTTTTGTCCACAAACGAACCGACACCCTGAAAACTGTCAATTTTATTCTTCTTAAATAAGAAGGTGATACCGGCAGTATTTTGGGCAATGACATCGTCTTTACGAGCAATCATCTTTGCCATGTCTACTTTCAGATCTTTCAAACTGATGCCAAATGCATCAAAATTGTGCGCAGCATTGTGGTAATGCTCCGAAGAATCTAAAAGCGCTTTTGAAGGAATACATCCAACGTTAAGACAAGTACCACCAAATGTGCTATATTTTTCAATAACAGCTGTTTTTAATCCTAATTGGGCACAACGGATAGCTCCTACATATCCGCCTGGACCACTTCCGATTACAATTACGTCGTATTGCATTGATTACGTTTTATTTTTTTGTAGCACAAATTTAATGATTATTAATGGGATAGGAAATCAAAACTTACGATTTGTGACCAAAGACCCTTACTTTACATTTTTTTGATAAAAGAATGGAAATTATGCACCTTGGGGAGGAACGGGGCGGTGCTTATAAAGGGGATAAATCTAAAAAAGGATATTCAAAATATGAATATCCTTTTTTTACTTATTTGTTATTCTGCAACAATTTTTCCTTGCATGACACCATAGTGACCAGGGAAGCTACAAATAAACGTATAAACTCCTTTTTCAAGTGTAAATGTGATTTTATCAGTTTCTCCAGGTCCCAATAATTTGGTGTGGGAAACAATTGAAGATAAAGCTGATTTTGGAATATATTCGTCTGCAGCAGCTGCAGCAGCCTCAGCACCAAAAGTTGGAAGATCAACACCTGGTTTTAGGATAACGACGTTATGTCCCATGGACTCTTTCGGCATAGTACCTGCATTTTTGAAAGATAATTCTACTGGTTCACCCGCTTTTACACGGAAAAGATCCTTATTATATTTCATTTGATCGTTACCTTCTAAAGATAAGCTGTTGGAAATAGCTACGTTTTCAATACCAGGCACTGTTTCTGTTGCTTGGCTTTCGGTTGAAGTTGTCGCTTCTGTACCAGTTGATTTTTCAGACTTGTCACTGTTTCCACCACAAGATGCAATTGATAAAGCAACTGCAACTGCTGGTATCATAAAAAGTTTTTTCATTTGAATGATTGTTTGTTTATCTTTTATTTATTGTAGGCATTTCCGCAGCCTCTAGCGGTTTAGTGATGAAGTTATGACGAACTTGATTCCTTTCTGAATGTGCGTTCATGAGAAATAACATCAAAACATATTGTTTATGTTCTAAAATTAATGATTTCATTGATAAATTGAAACTATCATTTCAATTTTGACAATAAAGTATCAATTGTTTTATATAATTTGATAGGATCGAATGGCTTTCCGACAACTTCATTGGCTCCAGCATCGAGCGCTTCCTGTTGTTCGGCTTGAAGCACAGAGGCTGAAATGGAAATAATCGGCATGTTTGCGATTATCGGATTCGTGTTTCGACGTATTTCCTTGATCGCTTCAAAACCACTCATGAGTGGCATATGGGCGTCCATAAACACCAGATCAATTTTTTTCTTATTGATTTCTTCTAATGCAATGAGGCCATTTGTCGCCAAAGTGATATCGCAATTCCAGCTCTTCAGGATATTCGCCAGCATAAAACTGTTTAATTCATTGTCTTCAGCAATCAAAATCATCGGAAAGTTGAACTTGGGTAATTCTGTATAGAGTACCTGCGTTTCTTTCTCTACCGGTTTGTCTTTGATTTTATCAAAGGTACATTCAAAAGAAAATATACTTCCTTTACCGTATTCACTTGAAGCAAAAACCCGACCGTTGAGCAGCGCAGCAATACGTTTTACAATTGCAAGACCTAGTCCTGTACCGCCAAACTTTTTGGTGATACTATCCTCTCCCTGTTCAAACGCAATAAATATTTTCTCCAGGGCATCTTCTACAATGCCGATCCCTGTGTCTATTACCTGAAACCCTAAACAAATGCTATGGTTATCTTCTGCTAGGAGTTGAATCTTTAATACAACAGAACCTTCCGAGGTGAATTTAAAACTATTGGAGATAAAGTTGGTCAGTATTTGTTTTAATCGAAGTGGATCGGTTAGAAAATAACTTGTGATCCGATCGTCCACATCAATTGAAAAATCCAGGCCTTTGTAGACCGCTTTATCAATGAAGAGATTGTTTAGATCATCCGTAATATCATGTACAGAGGTAGATTCCATATTAAGTTTCATCATACCCGAGTCAACTTTCGATAGGTCGAGTATGTCGTTGATAATAGTCAACAGATTTTGAGAGGCAGAATCCAATTTATTGATCCAATTTTCTTGCTCTAGCGTGAGCTGCGAGTTTTTTAGCATCTGTGTAATGCCCATAATACCGTTAATCGGGGTACGGATCTCATGGCTCATATTGGCCAAAAAGGTTTCCTTGGATTTTCGAGCAAGATCGGCCTCTTCTTTAGCTTTGAGAATCGCCTGTTTTGATTCTTCTAAGGCTATGTTTTTCTCTTTAATTTCTTGCTGTATCAGTAATTGCTGGACAAAAGATTTTACTTTCGCGATCGTTGCTTCCGGGTTAAGCGGTTTATATAAATAATCCACAGCTCCACTATTTAGTCCCTGAATAAGGTATTTGTCTTCTTTTGAGATTGCTGTTACCATAATAGGGATAATATGGTTTGTTTTCGGATTCTTCTTTAGGAAGGAAACAAATTCAAAACCATTGATCTCGGGCATCTGTACGTCAACAAGTGCTAAATCAATATCCTCTTTCCAACAGATTTTTAAAGCTTCGTTGGGATCTGTGCTCGTCACTATATTTATATTTTCGATATCCTCCAGTAATGCTGTTAGACTGATAATATTTTCAATTTTATCATCGACAATCAATATATTTACCTTCTTCATTTTAGCAAATCTAAATACAATTTTAAGTCAACTGTTTGACGTAGTCCTTTATTTCTTGAATGCTCAAAATGCGTTCCTGCGCATCGAGTTGAATAGCTGCTTCGGGCATGATGGGAACTTCAGCAGTCACAGGGTCTTGTACAAATGTCTTCCCGCCGTATCGTTTTATCATTAATAATCCTTGTGCACCATCCTGATTCGCCCCAGAGAATAAAATAGCTGTACAATTTTCTTTATATATTTCGGCTACGGATTCAAAAGTCACATCAATTGATGGTCTGGAATATTGAACAGGTTCTGAGATATCCAAAGAAAAGCTATAGTCTGGTTCAACTAAAAGATGATAGCCTGCAGGGGCAAAATAGATCGTTCCATTTTCTATCGCTTCCTTATCATCTGCAGTTTTTATTTTTTGAACAAGTGCTTTAGATAGCGTGTCCTCAATACTAGAAGCATACTTAGGGTTTCTGTGTACGATGACAATAACGGGTATGCGAATTGGCCGTTCCAATGACTTTAAAATATTTAGAATCACACTAAACCCACCTGCAGACCCCGCTAATAAAAGAATTTTTCTTTCCATTACCTACTACCCAATTTTTTGGTAAATATTCTGTTTTTTGTTTACGATCTTAAATTTAGCAGCATCTTTATAGTTGATTAAAGATTCTTTTGCTCCCAAACATAAGAAGCCCAGATGGCAAAGTGAATGATAGAATAAATCCAGGACTTTATTTTGCAATTCAGTATCAAAATAGATCAATACATTACGGCAGGTAATCAGTTGAAATTCATTAAAAACGCCATCGGATACCAAACTATGTATGGAGAAAAGGACATTTTTTTTAAGACTATTATTAATGGTAGCGGCGTTGTACATCGCTGTATAATAATCTGACAATGAGTTTTTCGGTTCCGTCTTAATAAAATTTTCCGAGTATTCCTTAACTTTCGTAAGCGAATAAATACCGCGTTTTGCCTTTTCTAACACTTTGCCATTGATATCGGTGCCATAGATAAACGCCCGTTGGTAAAGATTTGCTTCTTCTAATAAGATGGCTAGCGAATATACTTCTTCGCCAGTCGAACAACCTGCACTCCAGAGTTTGATATGTGGATAAGTTGCGAGATAGGGAAATACATCCGTTTTTACAGCTTTATAAAAATCGGGATCCCTAAACATTTCAGTCACATTGACTGTAATTTCCTGTAGGAAATAGGTGCTGAATCCAGGCTGATTGATCAAATTGGACTTTAGCTCCTGTAGATTGAGCTTGTTAAGTTCCATTATTCTAGTCACACGTCTTTTTAAAGAAGCTCTTGTATAGCCGGACACATCATATCCGTGGAGATTTTTGACTATATCAATAACTTCTTCTAACTCTTCAAAATTGATCATTGCTACTATTTTATCAGTTAACTCAGCCATACGCGCATTAGGGATATTAATTTGTCAACATCAACCGGTTTACTAATATAATCGTTTGCACCAACAGCAATTGTTTTTTCCCGATCACCTTTCATGGCTTTCGCTGTCACAGCAATAATTGGAAGGTTTGCAAATTTCTTGTTTGCCCTTATTTTTTCAATAGCTTCATAACCATCCATCACGGGCATCATGATATCCATTAAGACAAGGTCAATCTGTTCATTTCGTTCAAGAATATCTAATGCCTCCTGACCATTATTGGCAATTTCAATGTTCATATCATAGCTTTCAAACGCCGTGCTAAGGGCAAATATATTTCGCATATCGTCATCTGCTAGTAGTACTGTTTTGGAAGCTAAATTGTTTTCAGCAATGACAGAAGCTCCGGCGTGATTGAACATATTGTATTCGCGCTTATTGCTGCGGATTTTATTTAAGAATAAATTAACTTCATCGATCAGGCGATTATTTGATTTCGCTGACTTAAGGACCATCGCTTGGCTGTGATGCAAAATTTCGGAAGTCTGCTCTGTCGTGAGTTCCATTGCCGTATTGATGATAATAGGTAAATCCCTAAATTGATCGTTCGATTTGATTTCATTCAGGAGTTCAATGCCCGATTTGTCAGGAAGGTTTAGGTCCATAATGATGCAGTCAAACAATTTCTCTTGATCTAATAAATCAAGAGCCTGTCTCGCATTGAAGGCCTGAAATATCTGAATGTGCTGTTCTTCCAAAGATTGTTTGATAAAATCGCTTTGGATTTCCTGATCTTCCACCAGCAGAATTTTTTTCAGTGGATGACTAGTCGATGCTTTTATTTTTAAGAATGTTTCAGCCAAAGATTCTTCTGACACAGGTTTAGCCATAAACCCGATGGCTCCGGCAGAAATAGGTTCGTCATGTAAAAATGTTCCTGCCGACATCATGTGCACAGGAATCTCCTTGGTGCTGTCGATTTTTTTGAGGTTACGAAGAACTTCCCAGCCATCCATTTTAGGCAACATAATATCTAGGATAATCGCGGCAGGGCGTAAATTCTGTGCTTTTTGTAACCCATCCTGCCCATCATAGCTGATGTATACATCGTAGCCGTTTTGTTCGGCGTAGTCTTTTAGAATATCTGCAAAAATGAAATCGTCTTCAATAATCAGCAGTTTATTATGTTTTCCATCGTTGTCGATTGACTTTGTTTTTTCGACTATAGGATTTTCCTTCGGAATTTGTGTTGGCGGATTACTTTCTTTTTCGATAGATGGTACTTTCGGAACTTGAATTTCTTGTTCTAGCGGGATACTGAAGGTGAAGATACTACCTTCACCAACCTTACTAGATAAGATTATTTTCCCTTTTAATAAGCTAGCAATTTCGCGGCATATCGATAAGCCTAAACCTGTGCCACCATATTTACGGCTCGTTGAGCCATCTTCCTGTTTAAAAGCATCAAAGATAAGCTCTTGTTTTTCAGGGGCGATCCCGATCCCGTTATCTTTGACCGTAAAAAGAAGATTTTCTGCTTCAGCTATTATTCCTAAAGAAACTTCGCCTTTTTCACTTGTAAACTTGAACGCATTCGATAATAAATTCTTGAGGACTTGTTGTATACGATGTTCATCACCAATGAATTCCTGCGGTGCATTTACATTGACATCGAGTAAGAAGTGAATATCTTTCGACGCTGCGGTATCGCTGAAAAAATCTTTAATATAATTGACAAGGTCGTACGTGTTGATACGTTCTTTTTGGACTTCAACCTTCCCCGATTCAATTTTTGCCAGATCCAACAATTCGTTAATTAAATGTAGGAGATCTGAGCCGGCACTATGAATAACAGAAGCATACTTTATTTGGTCTTCACTGAGGTTTTTCTTTTTGTTATCCTGAAGTAATTTGGCAAGAATGAGAATACTATTGAGTGGTGTCCGCAATTCATGGCTCATATTGGCCATAAATTCAGATTTATATTTGCTCGACAGCTCTACTTCCTCTATTTTTTGAGCTATGGCCTGACGGGCTTTTTCCAGATCTTCATTTTGTGCAAAGAGCAATTTGGCCTTCTCGTCCAGCTCATTATTGGTTTGGATAAGCTCTTCCTGCTGTACTCTAAGCTCTTCCTCAGAAGCCTCCAACAAATGTGTCTTATGGATTAACTCCTCATTGGTTGTTCTCAATTCCTCCTGTTGAGTCTCTAATTCCTCTGTTTGTTGTTGAAGTTCCTCATAAAGATCAGCAAGCTTTCCATGCGTTTGGGCTACTTTTATGATAACGGCAATGTTATCTTTTGCTTTATCCAAGAAGTTAAATCGCAGTTGCTCGTCCTTCGCATTAATAATTGGGCAACAAATTTCCATGATACCGACACACTGGTTTTCATAAGAGAAGGGTACAATATAAATCTCAGTTTCTAAGCGGTCGGATAATGAGGTTTCTAAGATAAGATGCTTGTGGTCGACGTCCTTTATTTTAACGACTTCATGATTGTTTGCGACTTCGCCCAAAATACCATCGTTTTCCTTAAACGTTCGTTTGATAAACTGTGTGGAGGAAATGCCAATTTTGTGGCAAAGCTGATACTCCTGATAGTTATCATCGAAAATATAAATAGTCCCACCTAAAGCTTTTGTCGTGGAAGCAATAGCATGTAGGCTTATTTCGGCAATTTTCTTGTCTGTATAGTCACCGCGTAATTGTTCGTCGATGCCATTAATAGCATTCAAAATCCAGTTATCACTGTTGGTCTGGTCTTGCAATAGTTGGAGGCGGTTGTTGGATTCTTGCTGACTTTTCACTGTAGACCTCAGAAATCTAGAGATCGAGGAAATTTTGGCGAGAATATAGAAAAATCCACTTAAGCCAATGGCGATGAAAAGGTAAGTAATGTACTGGGCCAGTTGTAGTTCATTTCTAGATCTTTCTAAGAGTCTTGCCCTTTGATCCAATAAGTCTCTCGACATGAGATCGATCTGATTTAATATCGAGGCTTTTCGCTCGTGAATATTATGGGATATGGATTGTGTTTCCTTCGTGTTATCAATATCCTGCTCAAAGTCGTAAAATGCAACAATATCCTTTCGGATGTTTTCAGTGCTGTTTGGCTGAACATGATAGAAATCATCTTTTAGACTTAAAGATCGTAACAGTTCATCCATTTTTTTTAATTCCATTTTATAAGGAATAAATAGTGAAGCGTCTTTCTTATTCAGGTAATCAAGTTTGATGTCATTTACCTCGTCTACACTTGATTTGATTTCATTAATGATATTGAATCTATTTTCGGCGACACGAACAATACTTCGCTCGTTATTTAAGTTATGATGCAGCGATATGAAAAAATATAGGGCTGAAAGGAAGATAAGTGAAAAAGAAATGATCACTCCAATGGTAATTTGCTTTCTATAATTTTTTCGATCCATGTGAGAATGAGTTTATCGTTTTACTTTTCTGTAGGTATTGTGTTTCGATGGTACCTGGGGAAAAAGATATATGTAAAATAACAAAAAAACTTGCTATTCCTAAAATAATCAAAAGTCAGCATAGAAACAAACCTATACAGCAGTCAAGGATCCCCACCAATATAATCTATTTGCGCACAACATCGACTTTTTATTGCGTAAGCGTAACTTTGACCATTTTTTTTGTCTTTTCATTCTTAGTCGCAGCACATTGAGGGCAATTAGTGATCAGGTTTGATCTTTCAACAGTATTTGTTCAGTGCTCGTTCAGTGATTGTTCAGTGCTTGTTCAGTGATTACTCAGTATGAACTGAATATTGAGTGACTGATCACTGTATAATAATAGATGGAAAACTGTAGTAAGCTTTAAAGTGATATGAAGGTCTGTCAAACCGATTGTTATTTCGATTATTGATAATAAGATATTATGATAATCATCAAATAGTAGAATCTATAAAATAGAAGAAGAAAAAATACTTATAAAAACAAAACCCTGATGATGGGCACCAGGGTTCGTTACTAACCAATTATAAACCTAAATTATGAAAAGACTTTTTAAGGGCTTCTAAACTAAATTAGTTGCCGTGTTGTGCCGTGAAAACTAAAAATGATTGTTTTTTAAATCTTATGCAAACTTTAAGTCAATAACTCTTCTGACTGCTTGCTGTTAGTGTTTCATAGCGAGATAACCTTTAATTATCTTCTACAAAGATACGGTAAATATACCGTAGCATCCAAATATTTTTAAGAATAAGTTGCTAATACAACTATGTTGTGACACACAAATGATATTTTGGCTTATCTGAATAATTATCTGACAGTGTTGTCAATTAGATCAGTATCGCTTCGCGAATTATTACTCGAAATGCCTTACTTTTACAAAAAATATATTTATGGTATTGACTGAATTTAAATCGATAAAAGCATTTGTATTGGATGTAGATGGTGTGCTGACTGATGGTACTGTGCAAGTTAATGAAGAAGGGCATCAGTTACGTACATTTCATATAAAAGATGGCTATGCCATGCAGTTGGCGATCAAGAAAGGTTATCCGATTTTTATTATCACAGGTGGAGGTTCGAAGGGTGTCGAGCAGCGGATGAAAGGTTTGGGGATCAAAGAAGTCTATTCAAAAGTTACGGACAAGCTTTCTAAAATGAAAGAACTTGCTTGTGATTACAAGCTTGAATTAAATCAATTGATGTACATCGGCGACGATATCCCTGATCTTAGCTGCATGAAGTCCGTTGGGATAGCTGTTTCTCCGGCAGATGCAGTAGAAGAGATCAAGAAAATTTCACATTATGTGTCTGGTTTTTGTGGCGGAAAGGGAGTTGTACGTGAATTGATCGAAAAGGTAATGAAAGTACAAGGCAACTGGTATGAGGATGAAACGGTAAAAAGCATATAGGGATGTTGAAAAATCTAAAAAATAGAACAATTATATTAGGGTCTCAGTCTCCACGGAGAAAGCAGCTGTTAGCAGGGCTTGGACTGACATTTGAAGTCGACGTACGGGAAACGGCAGAATATGTGGATCCGAATTTGTCTGCAGCTGAGGTCGTTCGTCAAATTGCTATTTGTAAAGCGGAAGCATTTGCGGATAAAAAAGATTGTTTGGTTATCTGTGCCGATACTATTGTGGTATCGGATAAGGGCGAAATCTTAGGTAAGCCCAAAGATGAACAGGAAGCCAGAGAAACGCTAACAAACTTGTCTGGTCAGAAACATGTGGTGCTGACTGCTGTAGCGATCTCATGGGAGGGTAAGATGAGCACTTTTGTCGAGACGACAACTGTTTATTTTTACGAACTAGAGCTGGATGAAATCGATCATTATGTTACTCAATTTTCGCCACTAGATAAAGCAGGTTCTTATGGAATACAGGAATGGATCGGCTTAATCGCCATAAAAAAGATAGAAGGGGAATACAATAATGTGGTCGGATTACCCACCGCAAAGCTTTATCAAGAATTGAAAAAGTTAATGTAAAAAAAGCGGCAAAAGCCGCTTTTTTATTACTCTTTGATTTTTTTAGCTTACCTGTTATTTGATGAAATAACGAACGCCGGTGTAGAACATGCGTCCTGTTAAAGGACCCCAAAGCATTGACGTATCAAAATAGTTTCCAAAGGGTTGATCCGCGGCGAGGATTGGCATATTTTGGAAATAATTAGACAGATTTTCTCCGCCCACATACACGGTGAAGTTTTTCTCTTTCCCAAAAGTTTTGCTAATCTGCGCATTCATTGTCGCATAAGCCTTTGATGCTGTAGGCATTTGATATTCAACGGGGTTCTCTGCTGTTGATGGAATGCGTTTTTGTCCAACGACATTCAATGTATAATCTACACTCCAGCCAGAATGGTGATTATATGCCAGGTTGACAAAACCACGGTGTTTGGCCAATAGCGGTTTGGTCTTTCTGCCACTTTCAAAATCAGTTTGAACATCAAGTAAGCGATAGGCCAACCTCGTTTCAAAATGTGGTGCTGGCATCAAGCGAAATTCTGTTTGCAAACTATTGGAGAAAGATTTTCCATTCAAATTATAAAAATTGATCTCTCGGGGATTTTCGTAATCGACCACGACCTGATTAGAGAAGCTGTTATGGAAAAATTCAACTGATGCCGAAGCCTCACGTCCGAAGATCCGCATACTTTGGTCTATCGCTATTCCGCTATTCCAGGAGACTTCAGGTTGTAGGCCATAAGCCTTATCGTATATATTAGGCGATTGGATAACCAATTTTCTGCTACTAGCCAATACTGCCGTGTTCTCCGCAAATATATTTGCAGTACGTTGACCTCTTCCTGAGCTAGCTCGAACTGTTGTTCCCGAAAGCGGGGCATAACGTAAATGGATGCGTGGTGTTGTAAACCATCCATACAGGGAGTTGTAGTCTTGGCGAAGACCAATAATGGCATCAAATTTTTCTGATGGACTATAGGTATATTCTGCAAATGCTCCCGAAACCACTTCTTTCCTTTTGAAGTTTTGATCTTTTAAATACCACTCATTGTAATTGTCATAATTAATGGAGGCACCAACGCGATACTTGTGGGCGACTGTCCCGATAATATCTTGAAATAAGAGATTAGCATATCCATTTTGTTGCTCCGAATCGTAGTTATTGAGCCCAAAATAGCTTTTTTGATTGTAGTTTGATCCTGCAAGCTGGAGACCTATGCTGCGGTGCTTATTTTCGGGGAACACATAACCAATTTTAGCAAAACCTTCTACGCGTTCGATATCAAATCCCAAACCATAGCGATTTGTCGTACCCTTATCTGTCTTTTTGTTAAAATCAATCTGTCCGCCTGTACGGTCGTCATTGAGATATTTAACCCCAAATTGTACCATAAGCCCTTTTCCATTTTCATAAAACCAGCGGTTGACACCAGAGAATAGATTGCCAACGGGTATATCTCTAAAACCGTTGTGACTAAAGTTCATGGATTTATTGTACATGAAATTGTCATGCAGGAGCACTGCAGTGGACCAATGCTGACCAATTTTTTGTGAAAGATTTAAGTTGACATCTGTACGTCCCATGTTGTTTGCATAGGCATTAAAAAACAATTTTTCTGAATTTTGAGGTTTCTTCAATTCGACATTGATCTGTCCGGCCATGTTTTCGAAACCGTTGGCTACGGAACCGATACCTTTCGCAATTTGAATTGATTCAATCCATGTCCCTGCAATAGAATTTAAACCTAAAGGAGAAGCGAGCCCACGTGGCCCAGGTAAATTTTCAACGGTTAATTGGGTATAAATACCGCTAAGGCCTAGCATTTGAATCTGTTTACTGCCTGTTACTGCATCAGCACTGACGACATCGACGGAGGCGTTGGTTTCAAAGCTTTCGCTTAAATCACAGCAAGCGGCTTTGAATAACTCTTTTCCGGTAAGAACTTCTAGTCGTGCAGGTGTCATACGGTCAATATAATTTGAGCGTCGTGTTCCTTTAACCTCGACTTCCATCAACACATTACCCTTCGCTGTAATCATAATGACTTCATGCAGATCTTTGATGGTGATGGTGTCAGATTTCATCCCAACATAACTTACAACCAATTTGTTGAACCCTTCTTTGTGGTCCAATTTAAAAACACCATTTTCGTTTGTCCTTGTGTTTTTGGTTGGGAGGTTGGCCCAGTGTAAATTGGCGCCAATGATGGGTTTAAGATCCCCCTTTTCATTTTCTTCAACAACAACACCGGTAACGGTATGTGGATGATCATGGTTATCGGTTGTCACCGCTTTCTTTTCGGGTACTTTGCCGTTTTCCAGTCGCGGATACATACAGCATTCATGGAGTTTAGCATAGGCTTCATCAGTGGCCACCAGGTTGTCAACATCATGACCAACCTGAGCAATATTTTTCTTGATTGCCTCCAACTGAACTTTTTGGGGGTTATATTTGATTTGCAATAGGTTGTCTCCTGCATTCCAAACGGCCGTTTCTACGCCATGCATTTTTGCGGCCGTTTCAATACGTTTTTTACACATTGCGCAATTTCCAGCCACTGTAAGTGTGCGCGTACTGTCGGTCTGTGCCTGTACAAATGCCAGAAAAAATAAGGATAGAATGGTTGTTGTATATATTTTTTTGAAAATTTGATTCATCATTTTAATTAAGATTATTCGCTTCAACTAGCATTTAATTTTACCTTCATGATATCGCGCAACCACATGCAAGGGGTACGGATTTATTTTTTTTAGTTCTACAATTTTTTTGCTGAATGATTTAAAATCCACTTTTTTGTTCCGTGATAAGCTACGAAAAGATGAATGTTGGGAATAACAGTCTGCTATTCTCGCGAGATATAAAAACTATAGTGGACTTCGATCAATTCAAGAAAATGAACTGCGTTCAGTGAAAAGAGGTGATATTAAATTCTAAAATTTTGATTGAGAATAAAAACAGGAGGGCTCTGTCTATTGTAGCTCGCAAAATCGGTATACGTTAGTTTAGAAAAATCGTCTTCCTCCCCAGCTAAATGATAATAATTAAGTATCCAATGAAGCGTAATTATTGCAGGAGAAAAATGGTTAAAATCAAGATTTTGTGTTACTCTGCTGAATTTATCGACCTTTTGTGCTTCGATCTTAACATCTTTACAGCTTCCTGTTTCATGACAGTGTTTCTGCTGTTTTTTTGCAGACTTGGCACACAGAGGGCAGGCCATATTATGGCTTTCCGATAACGATACACTTTGTGTTTCCCCTTGGCAAAAATGAAGATGCACTGAGGCACCACTTGCTGCGAGCAAATAGAAAAATAGGCCGATTAATAGTGCAATTTTCTTCATAGAAGCAAAAATAAAGAAAATATGTAATTTTTTTTTGTAATATTTTGGATAAATGTTATAACTTGTAGTAACAAATGAAAAACTAAAATTTACCAAAGTTATGAATTTATTATTTATCAATCCGGTCAGCTCGTATTTGCTAGCTATCTTTTTGATTGTTGGGGCAATTCTATTGTACAAGGGATTTTACCATCTGGCTCGTCGTATACAGGAATAGTACAGTATGTTCGGTGTTTTTTAGGAGCACTTTACAGGGAAACAGCCTATGTAGTTTAGTCCCTTAAATTTGACTACTCAAGGAAGATTTTATAAGAATGGGAACATTTTCTAGATGCTCCCATTCGTGTTGTTTATCGGCTTAATAAAGGGTCACTTTTTCCGGCATTTCCAATCTCTACACGACCTGCATATCGTTCTTCGAAGTTTAGAAAACCACTGCAAGTAAGGCTGAAGTCGTACCAAAAGTTTTGTTTAGCCAATTCAAAATGTATCGTGATGGATTGTCCACCTTTAAGTTGCAAACTTCTTTTTTCCTTTCCATAGCTGAGATCCTCAAAAATAAGTTGCTCGGTTGTTTTTCCATTGTTTGTACAGGAGAAAGACAAACGGCCAGTAAATGCTGCTTCATTTTTACTTTTTTCATACGTACAGCGGATCTTTACATGTGGATTATCCGCGTCGCCTTTAAATTCCCGATAAAATCCGTTTGGACCATGGATTTCGAGGTGGTACATTCTTTTGTCGAAGGCATCTAGCGGCCAATGGTCTGTTACATGATCTCCTGGAGCAACCGCATAATTTCTGGAGGTTCCAACTTCTCCTTTGTAGCTAGCAGCATGGTAAACTGTAAATGGTGCGCCTGCGGCCTGTTTGCCAAAAATTTTATCTGAAGCCTCAAATGTGACCAGGTAATCCCCTTTGGATTGGTATTCGCCATGCACATAAAGTTCATAAGGAAGGATACATGAATCCCGAAGCCCTTTTTCTTGTTTTGGGAAATAGGGTGAACTGCCGGGGTCTTGCTCTATTTGTTTGATCTCCATTGCGCTAAGCGCTTTGAACCCCATGGGAAGACTTTTGAACTTGGCTTGGTGAATCTCTTGGATAAAAGGTTCCCACTCCAGCACAATAGGTTTGTTCATGGTTTCGCCATGATAGGGTCTAAATGCCGAAGTTAAGTCTCCACATACGGTACGCCGCCAAGTGCTGATGTTGGTTTCTTTTATATTTTTATTGATTTTGTGATTAATAAACTTCTCCAGGAATTGTAAACTGGAGGTATGGTCAAACACTTGTGAATTGACCCAACCGCCTCTGGTCCACGGAGAAGCAATAATCATCGGTACACGATAGCCAAGACCGATATTGCTTTCCCTTCCGCTTTCAGGATAATATTGCTCATCGCGGCGTACAAATTCCAACGCAGGGTTTATTCCCTCGGATACTTTTCCACTTTCTGTATCATCAGGGTTTGGTGCTGTAAAGGGTGCAAAGTGATCGAAATACCCATCATTCTCATCATAAGTAAGTATAAAAATTGTCTTTTTCCAAACTTCTGGATTTTGGGTGAGAATGTCCATAATTTCGCTGACATACCATGCGCCGAACCAAGGAGAATCGGGGTGGTCAGAAAAAAGCTGGGGCGGAGCTAACCAAGATACGGTTGGAAGTTTACCCTCCTCAACATCTTTTCGGAATTGATACAGGACATCTCCTTTAGGGATCTGTAACTCGCGCTGTTGCCCCCCTTCTTGATAATGCATTGTTTCCAATTCCATATAATCTTGCTGCGCACTGTTGTTAACAAAGGCACGGCGATGAATATCTTTTGTCCGCTCGTCGAGCTTTTCAAAGTTATCGGCTGTATATCGCTGTAATTCTTCTTGAATATGCTTGAGATTTTTCTTTAAATCTTCAAGTGCTTCGGCAGCTGGTGTTTCGCTAATTTTGCGCTCGAGATCTTCTTTTTTTAGAGTCAGGAGCTGGCGATAGCGGGGATGATATTTGACCTGATATTGGGGGAAGTACTCCATCGGATTACAACCAAAATTGGCGAGCCAGCTGTTTGCCTCTCCACTATAACCAGCACTGCTTGAAGAAATTTCATTTTGATAGATTTTCCAGTCTACGCCTAATTCCGAAAGGCGTTCAGGAAAAGTGGTCCATGTTGCTTTCCCGCTAAACTCGGAGTCTCCATTCCAAACTAAGGCTTTTCCTGTCAGATTTTCCCGGATATTGGCCGTCCAGAAATAAAGCCGGTTTGGATTCGTGCCGGTGATGCTCGAACAAAAGTGTTGGTCACAGATTGTGAAAGAGTCTGCCAGAGAGTAGTAAAAAGGAATGTCTTCACGGGTATAATGTCCCATAGTCAACGGTAGATCGGCAAATTCTTTAAATCCAGAATGTTTTACATCCAACCATCTGTTCATTTTACCCTTATTCCTTGCGTCGGTTTGATCGGTCCAGTTGTGCGGAAGACAGCCCATCCAGGTAACTTTTGAATCTTTGATATCCAATCGGAAGGGGGCAAATGTTTCTCCGGATTTTTGCGTCTGAAACCATACTTTATTTCGATTGGGTTGACGGATAGCTCTTGGGTCATTGAAGCCTCTTACACCACGTAGTGTTCCAAAGGCATGATCAAATGAACGGTTTTCCTGCATTAATAAAACGACGTGCTCGGCATCATAAAAGGTGCTGCCCAATGCTGGATTAATAGCCATCGCCTTCGCAATAGCGGATGGAATAACATGGGAGAGAGATGCTCCCCCGGCAAGCATAGCCGCTTTCTTTAAAAAATCTCTTCGTGTATCCATGGTTATATCAGTATAGATTTGACGGGCCGCCTATCGCTTGGTTAATTAAGGCAGCAAAGATATTCTCTTTGAAAAAATACATTTTCAAAAACCGTCTTAAAAATAAGAGTTCGATCCAAGAAAAAAGACTTTAGATCGAACTCTTATTAAAAAAATAATGCTTTGCTAATTTTTAGCCTGTAGGTTAAGCTTTGATAGACGAGATAAATGCTGGGATTTGGTCGAGATAATCCGGTTCCTTTAACCGTTTTACAAATGCAGTACCTATAATGGCACCCGCCGTATGCTTGCTTGCTTTTTGAAAGGTCGGTTTATCGGAGATACCGAAGCCAACGATCAATGGATTTTTTAATTGGAGATCATGTATCCGCTTAAAGTAAGCTGCTGTATCGTCTCCAACATCAAGTGTTTTACCCGTCGTTGCATTGGAAGAAAGTAAATAAATAAAGCTCCTAGAAAGGCTGTCTATTTTTCTGACGCGTTCTTCAGAAGTCTGCGGTGTTACGATGAATATATTGGCGATCCCATTTTTCTCGAACGTCTCTTTGTAAAGTTCTTCGTATTCATCCATTGGTAGGTCGGGTATAATGACACCATTAACGCCTACATTTTTACATGCTTCACAGAATCTTTCCACACCAAATTGAAGTACAGGATTAAAGTAGCCCATCAAAAATACGGGGATACTGACATGCTTACGCAGGTCATTCAACTGATTAAATAACTTTTCTACAGTCATACCATTTGCCAAGGCAATTTCAGAACTGTGCTGAATGACAGGTCCATCTGCCACTGGATCGGAATAAGGGAAACCGATTTCCAGAAAGTCCGCGCCGGCATCTTCCAATTTCTTTGCAATATGGATTGTGCTGTCCAATGTTGGATACCCAGCTGTAAAATATATCGATAAAAGGGGGGTACCTTCTTTTTTCTCAATTGTATTCATGCCTTAAAAATCAAAGTATTTCATATAATTATCTAGATCCTTGTCACCACGTCCAGAAAGACAGACAACGACAGTCTCATCGCCTTTAAAAGGTATTTTTTCCAGATAAGCCAGCGCATGAGAACTCTCAATAGCCGGTATGATACCTTCTAATCGCGTAAGCTCAAGACCTGCACGCATCGCTTCGTCGTCAGTTACGCTGACATAGTTACCTCTACCGGATTTGAATAACCAAGCGTGTTGGGGGCCAATACCAGGATAATCGAGTCCCGCCGATATGGAGTAAGGTTCGATGACCTGGCCATCCGCTGTTTGCATAAGTATAGATCGGCTTCCATGTAAAACTCCCTCTTTTCCTAATGCTGTTGTAGCAGCGGATTCGCCTGAATCAACACCGTGTCCAGCGGCCTCTACGGCATACAATTGAACCGATTCTTCATCGAGGTAATGATAGAACATACCTGCCGCATTGGAGCCTCCACCGACACAGGCCAATACAATATCTGGATTTTCTCTTCCTGTTTTTGTCAAGAGCTGTTTTTTCGTTTCGGCAGAAATAATAGACTGAAAGCGAGCAACCATATCGGGATAAGGATGTGGTCCCACAACAGACCCAATGATATAATGGGTGTCGACAGGATTGTTGATCCAATCTCGCAAAGCTTCATTGGTAGCATCCTTTAGCGTTTTGGACCCTGATGTTGCCGGAATAACTTCGGCACCCATCATTTTCATCCGTGCTACATTTGGAGCCTGACGTTGAATATCAACTTCTCCCATGTACACTGCACATTGTATACCTTTGAGTGCACAGACGGTCGCTGTGGCTACGCCATGCTGTCCTGCGCCTGTCTCCGCAATGATGCGCTTTTTGCCCAGGCGTTCCGCTAATAGAATTTGGCCAATGGTATTGTTGATTTTATGCGCTCCGGTATGGTTAAGATCCTCCCGTTTTAAGTAAATCGTAGTTCCATATTTTTCAGATAGACGCTTGGCATGATATAATGGAGAAGGACGTCCGACATAATCGCTGAGCAGTTGGTTAAATTCCTCCTGAAAGCTCTCTTCTTCGATAATTTTGAGATATTCTTCACGTAGCTCTTTCACATTTGGATAGAGCATCTCAGGGATATAGGCTCCTCCAAAGGGACCATAATATCCTTTTTCATTGACTTGATATATACTCATTTTTTAATTGTATTTATACTGTGGCTTAATAGCGCAATATCTTTTAAGCCGGGTTCTACTTCAAATTTTGAATTTAAATCCAGGGCATATAGTCGTGGATCATTTCTTTCTAGCGCTGTTTTGATATTTTCGGGATCTAAACCACCGCTGAGAAAATAGGGGGTAGTAAGTTTGTATTGGTCCAATAGGGACCAGTCAAATTGTACTCCTGTACCACCATAGGAACTACTTTTGGTATCAAATAAAAAGTAGTCCACAACTTTAGCGTAAGGATCAAGCTGTATCCAGTCAAAGTTTTGATCAACTCCGAAGGCTTTCAAGATGATAACCCCTGATTTTTCTTTCAATTCAAGACAGAATTCGACAGATTCATCGCCATGCAATTGAATTACATTTAGTTGGAATTCAGTTATTTTATCTAGAATTGCTGAGAGGCTAGCATTGACGAAAACGCCGACTTTGCTTAGGCCGTCAAGCTCCTTAATGTATGCGGAGGAGCTTTGACCAACATAACGTTTGGATTGATCATAAAATATAAATCCCATATAATCGATGCCCAAGGAAGCTACAGCGGTTATATTGTCGGGATATTTCATACCACAAACTTTTACTTTGACCGCCATTTTATTTTTTGATTAGTTTTTGGAAACTTCGTAAAGCTTTACCTCCCATCAATGAACCTTCTGCTTCATAAAAACAGTCGCCAAAAGATTTTTCGGGGTTAAAGGTCTTGATCGCAAATGCGGCATTGGTCAAAACAACATTGTTCTGCACATCTGTACCCTGATTGTTCAATATCGATAAGAATGTGTGGGCGGCATCCGCTATCGTTTCACCTCCTGTCAGCTCCTGGGCTGAGACTGGGGTGAAACCAAGCTCTTCCATGTTGTAGTAATTTTCCCCTTGGTTGTTGATTAACTTAAAATCACCGGTCATGGATATCTCGTCATAACCGTCCAAAGCATGAATAATGGAATATTGTTTGTTGGTGTTTTGGTATAAATAACCATACAGTCTTGCCAATTCTAAACTAAATACACCAACAGACTGAAATCTAGGATTGGAAGGATTTGTCAATGGCCCTAACATGTTAAAGAAAGTCTTAACACCCAATGCACGACGTATCGGGGCAACAGTTTTCATTGCAGGGTGAAACAATGGTGCATGGAGAAAACAGATGTTGGCTTCATCAAGCTGGCGTTGTAGTTCAGCCTTATCGTTGCTGAATTGATAGCCTAAATATTCCATGACATTGGAAGAACCACAGCTCGAAGATACCCCGATATTACCGTGTTTTGCGACATGGTAACCAGCCCCAGCTGTGATAAAAGATGCTATTGTCGAGATATTAAAGGTATTTTTACCATCCCCACCTGTACCGCAAAGGTCAATTAAATCATAACCATCAAAATCCAGTTTGAGACATAAATCATACATAGCATCCCTAAACCCTCCAAGCTCTTCAACGCGAATGCTGCGCATACCATAAGCGGTCATAAATGCCGCAATTTGGTGGCTGTCATATTTGCCCATGGCAATGTTGGTTAGAATCTCGTAGGCCTCTTGCCGAGAAAATGTCTTGTATTCAAATAAATGCGCTAAAATTTCTTTCATGGTAATTTAAATAAAAAAAGGGCTTACCTTATTTAGGCAAGCCCATCATATCTTGACGTATTAATCAAATAATGCAATAGGAATTTGCCACAACGTTATTCGTTGTGCCACCACCAAGCTTTATTTGAGACAGTTGTTATCATTGTTGTTTTTATTAATACAAATATGGTTGATAGAATTATAAAATGCAAGTGTTTTTATTGAAAAATTTTTAAGAAAGCATCATTGGCTTAATATTGCTCACAAATATACTGTAAAATAAAACCTGATAAGCGCGCATTTATGTAAGCCTGAGCGTGATATTTAAGGGTTATAAGAGCAGGTATCTGATAAAATGGGGGCGATGAAAACAAGATGAAAATTAATAGAATACAAAACGAGCCTTATTGTTACCTTTAGAGACTAATGTAAAAGAAGCTATTTTTCTATCACGAATAACGGCAGCAAATACAAAACGCTTGAGGTATTTGACAAAGTAGACTTGTTGTGGATCAATACCTTCGAGATCGATATCACTTGTTTCTTTTCTTCCCGCTTGAGCAAAGCTAAGATACTCCAGTTGGTTGATATTTTTGCTCTGTACATTTATCCTGATTTCATCGATGCTTGCCAATAAGTATTCTTGCAGGTCTTCGTTTAGTTTTTTTGATGTGATTAGATCTTGACTTAGTATAATATCAGTAGCTAGACTAGGATCATGTAAACGTTGGACAAACCTTTTTAAAACAACAATATATTCATTGGATGTTTGTTGTTCCTGAGCAAATAAGCTTTGGCTGACCATACAGCTAATCAATAGAAACAACAACAGCTTTAATTTTATCTTCATATCTGTAAGACTTAGCTTCATCTAAATGGATTAAAACCAGGGAATAAAAAAACTCGGGAGCTAATCGGTATACACCATACTGAGGTGTCTCCGAAAAGAGGGGGATGTTTTCAATAAAAAACGCCTTTATTAAAAAGGCGTTTTTTATTTTTTAGTATTCATCTTCATTGAAGAAGAAATCGTCTTTTGTTGGATAGTCGGGCCAAATTTCTTCGATATTTTCATATGGCTCACCATCGTCCTCAAGAGATTGTAAGTTTTCAATCACCTCAACAGGTGCACCCGAACGAATAGCGTAATCGATTAATTCATCTTTTGTTGCTGGCCATGGTGCATCTTCTAGATGCGAAGCTAATTCTAATGTCCAATACATATAAAAACAATTTAAGTTCTCTATTTTCGCAAAACTATGATTTAATTTAACTTAAGCAAGTAAATCACGTGTTATTTTTGTGGTTTTAATGTAAGTAGTTGATTTTTAACGTTATAATATTTTTAGATATTCTCAAAATCACTTCCCTTTTCGTTTAACGCATTAAGTCTTGGGGACACGGATTTAATATCAGGATTTGGATAATCATTTTCGATCAAGCCATCTCGCATGCGTACAATACGGTGTGCATGTAATGCGATATCCTCTTCATGAGTCACTAGGATAATGGTATTGCCCTTGGAGTGAATTTCTTCCAGTAGACCCATAATTTCAATAGACGTTTTGGTATCAAGGTTTCCTGTTGGCTCATCGGCAAGTATAATGGATGGATCGTTGATCAACGCTCTTGCAACAGCCACACGTTGTCGTTGTCCTCCTGAGAGCTCGTTCGGCCTATGATCCATACGATGTCCTAAGCCGACACTTTCCAATGCTGCAGTAGCTTTTTCCTCACGTTTAACTTTATTATAGCCCGCATAAATTAGGGGAAGTGCAACATTTTCAAGTGCTGTATTCTTTGGTAATAGGTTAAACGTTTGAAAGACAAAACCAATTTCTTTGTTTCTTACTTCGGCGAGTTCATCGTCAGTCATGTCACTCACATTAATCCCGTTGAGGATATATTCTCCCCGGCTAGGGGTATCCAAGCAACCGAGAATGTTCATTAATGTGGACTTGCCTGATCCTGAAGGCCCCATTAAGGCAACAAATTCTCCTTTATTGATGTTGAGTGTAACGGAGCTTAAGGCATGAATTGTTTCTGCACCAATTTGGTACTCTCTGGCAATATCCTTGATTTCGATTAAGATCTTTCCTGACATATTTTTTGGAGGTTCTCTAGGTTATGAAAATACGATTTATTCTTCATAATCCAATAGGAATGCATTTTGTCATATACAACTTTTTCTAGTTCCGATGCATTATCATCGTTAAAATCTTTAGTCTCTATCGGCTTGAATACATGTATTTTAACTATTCCCGGCCGAGATCCTCTTTTCGAGCCGTCATCGAAAAAGATATCCCAGGCATTTTCAATAATAATTGGTACTGTGGGAACGTCATTCTGAATAGCAATTCGAAAGGCTCCGGATTTAAATGCATGAATCTGTGGGGGGAAACCATCGTCGATTTTTCCTTCTGGGAAGATAACCACACTTCTTCCGCTTCGGACGAGTTCATTGGCACGTTGAAAAGCCTTGAAAGAAGATACTTTACTTCTTCTTGTGACCGGGATATCTATTGTTTTGAAAAAAATGCGTGTAACGGGGTTTTTAAGCAGGGAAGCTTTTCCAATAAATGAAAAAGGAGCGGGGCACAAGTAGGTGAGGGCTGTTATATCCAAGACCGAAGTATGATTGGGACACAATACCATGGAACGGTTCCAATCTATTTTTGATTCATAGCTCACCTTAAAAAATACACCAGCTAAGGCCGAACCACCAACTGATACCCAGCGTCGCATACGGGCAATCCGAGCATAATTTTTTTCGGGACGTCGTGCTAAAAAATAGATGTAAGGGAAAAACAGAAGAAAAACAAGTAGAACGCTGATAAAATACCAATACCGATGGAGTTTTTTGAGCAATAGGATCATACAAGTCAACTAATTTTGACCTAAAGTAAAAAAAGAAAATGGATAATTAATTATCCATTTTCTTTTTTAGTCTACTGTAAAACCATACTTCTTGTAAATACGCTTGGCTGTTGGCGAGTCCATGAATTTTAAAAAGTCATCTGCAGCCTGCATATGCGGTGCGTTTTTCAATTTTGCAGCAACGTAAGTTGCGGTTGTATTTTGCGCATCAGGAATGGTAATCCCTTCGACAGGATGGCCAATTAGTTTTTGATAAACGACTTCAGAAGCCCAAACTGGAGCCGCATCAGCCTGTCCATACAATACACGCATGGGGCTTTCGCGATGGTGGATCTTAGTCAGATAAGTGCTGCCGTCGTTGACCTTATCTTCCATGATTTTTTTGACGAGTTGTTCGCCCCCGGCTTTTCTATAAGATGCTTTGATCTGCTCCCCAATTCCTTCCCATTGGGGATTAGGCATGCTGATACGAACTTTGTCATTCCCTAGATCATTCAATGTGCTGATATTAGCGGGATTTCCTTTTGGAACCATCAAACAGATATTGTTATAGCAATACACCTGCGTATGGCTAAAATAATCTGCCATTTCGTTGATCGCCCGTTTACTCGCCGTGTAAATATCGGGTTTATGCGTAATGCGTAGATTGCCTATCGTAATTGAACCGCCTTTAATCTGCTTGGCTAAAATGCCTGGTGGCAGTGTTTCAACAAAAATACGTTCGTATTGTGGGTATTCTTGTTTGAATGATGCGAGTAGATCATCGACGACCATAAATTGATTGCCAGCGAAAAAAACGGTAAGCTGCGGATTCTCGATATCACCATATAAATCTGGAATATTGTCTATCCCAGGTACCGTAAAATTTAGCGCCGATTCTGGTGGAGTATTCCAGGGCGGATCAAAACGATGTTCTTGTGCCTTAATTTCCTGGACACCCAATAATGCTATTGTTAGACCAAGCAGTAGAAAATTTCTCATTATACTATGGTTTAACGATAACCCAACCTTCATTTGCGCGTAAGATTAATTCACCATTTCCGCTAGGAACATAACCTATAAAATCAAATAGCTCTTCTTTGGCAATATGTTTCTCTTCCAACGTATTCAGGCATTGCGCTACGATAACGCCTTTCTCGACGAGATCTTTCAAGGGTTTCTCGTATTGGCTGTTCTTTTTTAGGTAGGCTTCGGTACCGCCAGAAAATGCAACCAGTTCAATTTGTAAACGTCCTTTTAATCGCGGGTCCTTCAAGACATTGTTAATATTGCGAATTGCTTTTTCAATTGTTTTTGGATCATTGCTGTCCAGTTGATAGATAGCTTTATACGCTTTTTTCTTCGCAACGGCACCGCTGTATTGATGGTTATCGAGCAACAATTTATTGTCCTGTGCTTTCGCTTGAATAGTCATTATCGCTAATAAAATACAAGCGATTGTAAATTGTTTTTTCATATTTATTATTGATTTATAGGGATATGTATGTTTAAAAATTAAAAGGTCCGAGTTTATGTTGTTCTATACTAATGTTATCGGCATAAGGTGGATAGGGGCTATCTTTGGGCTTTTTGCTTAGATTAGGATAGTCCAATTGCTTATCTGTTTTTTGAGGTCTATCGAAAGAATTGATATACGCCGCCACATCATAGGCTTCGTCGTCTTTCAACTGAGGTGCATCATAAGTTGCGCCTAAAGGCATATTCGCTTTGATAAAACGGGCCGCGGTAAGCAATCGTGCCATCCCCGCGCCATCATTGTAGCTGTCTTTACCCCATAAGGGTGGATATTGATATCCTTTGCCAGCTGTTTGAGGCAGCCCCTGTCCATCTCGTCCATGACAACTGGCACATTTGTTCTCAAAGACCACTTGACCATGTTTCAGGTCCGCCGCACGGTTGGGAATATCCATTTTTATAAATCCTTGGCCTGCCAACCGACCTTTATTAACTGTATTCACGCTGATGTTCTTGATATAGGTGACAATAGCCCTCATTTCCTTGCTGTTTTCGGGAATAGCTCGACCATTCATACTCCGCTCAAAACAACCATTGATGCGCTCTTCAAGTGATTCAATCTTATTTTCTCGTCCAATATAGGTTGGAAAGACATTGGTGAGCCCGACGTAAGGAGCAGCAAAAGCCTTTGTGCCGCCATTAAGATGGCAGCTGCTACAGGCCAGCTTGTTTCCAATCTTGACTTCACCATCATAAAAATAATCGTATGTGTTTTTAATTAGCTTTTCACCATAACTGGCCATTTCACCTTCGGGGCTATCTTTGAAGGAGATTTCCTTAAATTGGGAAACGTGTGTAATAAGGGAGTCGTTGTGTATATCAATAGCATCTGCTCGGTTTTTCCGATTCTCATGTTTGAGTGGAAACACACATAAAGTTGTACAAGTAATGACCAATGCGACGATGATCCAGCTGAGTGCCTTTAAGTAATTTGTAAGTTTTTTATAATCCATTCCGCTAATTCATTTGTACAAATCTATGCGGCTCCAACCTGGAATTAAAACGAAGTTTGTTTATGAGACATAACATTTGGTTATAACTTGAAGTTTTGCCGTAGACAGAATTGCAGAAACTGGTTGGGCGTACCGGCAAGTCCTCCATATAAATGGGTAAAATAGAAGTAACGTTCTATTGTCAGTGGTGGAATATCGACAATGGTCAATAAATTATTTAACACTTCTTTTTGCACCGTATGAATTGACAAAAAAGCAAAGCTATTGCGACGGGCAAGGTAGCCTTTGATACTCTCTGTTGAAGGTAAGATCATTTCTATCTGTACTTCGGATAGATTGATGCGGTTATCTTTTAGTGCGTTCTCAATAATTGTTCGTGTACCCGATCCCTGCTCGCGTAGTACCAAGGGTAAGCGTGTGATATCGGATAATACTGGATTTTTTAATTGATCTAATAGTGGGTTTTGGCTATTTGTGACAAGAACCAGTTCATCCTTCATAAAAGGAATGTATTTCAGGGCCCGGTTGTCGGTAGACCCCTCCGTGATACCTAAATCCAATGTTTTATCAATAAGCTGTTCCTCAATACTGCGGCTATTGGATTGAAAAGACTGAATACGGTTGTTGGGGTATTGGGATAGAAAATCAGCAAGTAGAGCGGGTAAAACATATTGGGATATGGTTGTGCTGGCTCCTAACATCAGATTTCCTTTTCGTCCTTCTTGCAATTCCTGTATTTCTTGGCCCGCCTGATTGTATAGATTAATAATCTGTTGGGCATATTTATAGAGAATTTGACCTGAATCGGTTAAATTAAGATTGTTACCCTTTCTTTCGAAGAGTGGTACGCCAAGTTTCTTTTCTAGTTCTTGGATGTTTTTGCTTACTGCTGGTTGCGAGATGAAAAGGGCAGCGGCCGTTTTGGTGAAGTTAAGGTGCTGAGCAGCAGTGTAAAATACAATTAAACGAAAATCAAAATCCATAAAACGATAAAGGGTTATTTCTAAAATTTAAAAATAACCCTTTATCTAATGAAAAACTAAATTATTTGCTTAGTTCCGCGTAATATTTATGAAATAAAGGTATTGTTGAAATTCCCATTAGGTAATTCTCAATACCATATTTTTCATTTGGCGAGTGCAGGTTGTCACTATCCAAACCGAAGCCTAGAAGTACTGTTTTTAAACCCAATACTTCCTCAAAAAGAGCAACGATTGGAATAGATCCGCCACCCCGAGTTGGGATCGGTTGAACACCAAATGTTTCATGTAGCGCTCTCTCTGCTGCTTTGTAAGCAATGCTGTCGGTCGGTGTCACGACAGGCTCACCACCATGATGGGGCTTTACTTCAACTTTCACATAATCTGGTGCAATAGATTCAAAATGTTTTTTGAAAAGCTCCGTAATACGGTGAGAGTTTTGGTTTGGTACAAGACGCATGGAGATTTTCGCATTCGCTTTTGATGGAAGTACTGTTTTGGCGCCTTCACCGATATAACCACCCCAGATACCATTTACCTCCAAGGTTGGTCGAATACCGGTGCGTTCTAATGTTGTGAAACCTTTTTCTCCCCAGATATTTTGGATACCCAGGTCTGTTTTGTATTCTTCAATGTCAAAAGGTGCTTCATTTAATGCTTTGCGTTCTTCGGCGGTCAATTCGACAACATCATCATAAAATCCAGGGATAGCGATATGATTGTTTTCGTCATGTAATGATGCAATCAGTTTTGCTAATATCGTCGCCGGATTGGCTACTGCTCCACCATATACGCCGGAATGTAAATCTCTATTAGGCCCCGTAACTTCAACTTCAACATAAGAAAGGCCGCGTAAGCCAGTTTCTAAAGAAGGTTGCTCCATGCTGATCATCGAGGTATCAGAAATAACGATAACATCTGCTTTCAGTCTCTCTGTATTTTCTTTAACAAACGTGCCCAAATTGACTGAGCCTACTTCCTCTTCACCCTCAATCATAAATTTGATGTTACATGCTAAAGCATCATTTTTAATCATGTATTCGAAGGCTTTTACATGCATATAAAACTGACCTTTATCGTCGGCAGAACCACGTGCATAAATTTTGCCATCACGGACCGTCGGTTCGAAAGGAGGGGTATCCCACAGCTCGTAAGGATCAGCAGGTTGTACATCGTAGTGACCATATGTCAACACTGTAGGAAGTGCCGGATCGATAATTTTTTCTCCATAAACGATTGGATTACCAGCGGTAGGACAGACTTCTACATTGTCCGCTCCGGCTTCACGCAATTTCTGAGCAACAAAGTCAGCAGTTTTTTCCACATCTCCTTTAAATTTAGGATCGGCACTTACTGATGGTAAACGCAATAAATCAAACAACTCATCTAAAAAACGTTGCTTGTTTGCTTCTACATATTCTTTAATGTTTTGCATATTGTTTGTGTTTGAAACAAATTTACACAAATCGACACATTTAACTCAATTTGTTGTAACCTTTTCGGGAATAGCCGTGACTAATGTAAAAACTAATTCAAATAATTATGGAAAAGCAATCAGTAGCAGCCGTTTTGGGCGTCGGATTATTTACGTGTATTACCTTGTGTGTTTATTTTATTATGCGTTATCGAAGTGCCACAGTACACCTACCTAGCGAAAGTAGGAAAAAGGAGTCTTTGGATTGGCAAAAACCCGGAATTTTGGTCCTTGGTATCGGAGTAGGTCTGTTCATTGTCGGGATTTTGGATAACTATATCAATACAGACTTGCCAGATTCACTTGCCGTAGCAATTTTGATTATTTCTGCAGGAGTTGCGATGATAATTGCTAACCGATTGGATAAAAAACGCGATATTTAACCCGCCAATGGATGAAATCTATATTCGAAAAGTTCTGTCAGGTGATGTGGAATCTTATCGTTATTTTATAAAAACGTATAAGGATATGGCATTTTCTGTCGCTCTTTCTATTGTGAAGGAAGAGCATTTGGCAGAAGATGCCGTTCAGGATGCATTTATAAAATGCTATCAATCGCTGTCTTCCTTTAAAGGGAAATCTAAATTTAGTACCTGGTTTTACCGGATTGTGGTGCATGTGGCTTTTAATGCCGTTCGACATAAGAAACTGGACCTGGTCAATTTTGATCTTTCCCACCATGACACATCGCATGAGGATTCTGTATTGGATGAAATAATCGCGCATGAAAGAAAAGAAATGATCAACGATGCACTCACTATCCTGCCCGCCCGGGAGTCTGTTGCATTACGTTTATTTTATTTAGAAGAACAGTCTATGGATGAAATCCAGGAAATTATGGGCTGGACATTGGCAAATACAAAAGTGATCTTACACCGGGCCCGTAAAAATATGCAGATCATCTTGAGTCAGTTAATTAAAAAAGCAGAGTATTATGGATAAGCAGCAGGAAAAATTCAGAAAGGTTATGCAAATGAGCAAAATAGAAATGCCATTCGACGATTTTGAACAAAGGATCATGGACAGCATCGTAGCGCTTGAGAAAGATAAAGAAAAAGCCCTGTCAAATAAAAAGTATGCGATTACATTTTTTCTCCTTGGGACTGTTTGCGGAATCCTGTTAAATAATTATCTGATGGCCAAAATTGAAGTTGCAGATATAACCACGGATCTTAAAAATTATAGTGCGATAGCTTGTCAAATATCTTTTGCCCTATTGATATGCTTCTTTTGTCTGCAGTTGTGGCGGTTGATCAATATGCAACAGAAAAGACATTATCAAGTCTAGCAAAAAATCTTTTTTTGAGTAAAGGTATAGGGCCTGAGTTTTTGTACAAAGGACTTCCTATTTCGTTCAAATAGTGGGGGCGTGGGCCAAAATTAGTTTTTTTAGAAATAAAATTAAATTTACTGTAACAAAACATTGGTTTTATCTACTAATGTTATATTGATATTAATTTACTATCCAACAATTTTATGAAAAGAGTTTTACAAATGCTCTTATTTTTCATTTTTGCTATCCCTGGTTTGGTTTCAGGTCAATCCAAGATTGCTGGGAAAATAAGTGATGTAAAGGACCAACTAAAGTTATCAGATGCAACAGTGATGCTGTTGACCGCTAAAGATTCCATATTGACGGGCTTCACCCGATCTGATGAAAATGGTCTATTTTCCTTAGCCAAGCCCGATACAGGAAATTACGTACTGATTGTGAGTTACCCCAAGTATGGTGATTTTTATACGGAGATTCAATCCGGTGTAGATTACTCCAAATTGGCTATTGGTCTAACAAATACAGCTACATTATTACAAGAAGTCATTGTTACGGGACGTATTCCCATTACAATTAAAGGTGATACCACGGAATATGACGCTGGCAGTTTTAAAGTTGAGAAAAATGCCAAGGTTGAAGACCTGTTGAAAGCCTTACCCGGAATCACTGTTGATGCATCTGGCAAGATTACCGCGCAAGGTAAAACAGTGAAAAAAGTGTTGGTAGATGGAGAAGAGTTTTTTGGTGATGATCCGACGCTGGTGACCCGAAATATCCGATCGGATATGGTCGATAAAGTTCAGGTTTACGAGAAAAAATCAGAACAGGCCGAGCGAACAGGAGTGGATGATGGTCAGCGTGAGCAAACCATCAATGTCAAACTGAAGGATGGTTCCAAAAACGGTATGTTCGGGAAAGCACTTCTTGGAGGGGGAACCGACGACTACTATATGGGTCAATTGATGTTGAACAAATTTAAGGGTTCGCAAAAAATATCAGTTTATGGGCTTTTTGGTAACAATGGTACAACCAGTATGAATTGGCAGGATGCACAAAAGTATGGTGGTGATTCAGGCGTATCCTATGGTGATGACGGATCGATGAGCTGGTCTAATTTTACAGATCCTTTTTCAGGGGAAGGGGTAGTCGGTGTACCTCGGGCCATAAATTCAGGGGTTAACTTCTCGGACAAATTTGATAAGGATAAACATACGGTCAACATAAACTATAAATATGGAAGATTGAACAGTGATGGAAATGATGAAACGATTACTAGTGGTTTAATTAACAACCGGTCATTGAAAAATGTAGATTCTGAAAATGACCAACATCGTGCTAACCTGAAATATGACCTGAAATTAGATTCGTTAAATCTACTAACCATACGAGGTGGTGCGTCAAGAAAGAATCTTTGGTCATATACCAAACGTGATGCCTATCAGTTTGCCCAAAACATGGATACAACGATTGCTGAGAGTACTCGCGAATCGGTCAAAAATAACATCAATGAGTTCAACTTGAGTACCTATTTTACGCATAAATTCAAGAAAAAAGGACGTTCTTTTACATTCGATGGTCAGTGGAAAAGAAATGAGATGAAAGGTACAGGACATTTAAATTCCGACCTGAGAAATTATAGCTTAAAAACCGATTCAACTACAGATCAAAGTAAGGTACGTAACAATACAAGTGATGTGCTAAGCGCTTCAATTTCCTATACCGAACCCCTATCCAAAATTTGGAATCTTGTTGTGGGAACTGGAATAGAACGAAGTACCAATACATCACTCGTGGAATCGTTCAATGATGATGGGCAAGGAAATTATAATCAATTGGATCGAAAGTTTAGTAATAATTATGATTTTGATAGAAATAGCAGTAGATATAAACTCGCTATTGTTCACACAACTGAAAAGTTTAAGTTTACTGTAGCCAATAATTTTAATAATGACAAACTAAAGCAGTTTAATAATTATACAAGTCAGGGGATTACAAGAAGTTATTTTACCTATAATCCAAATGTGAGTGCTGGTTATTCTTTTACGAAGACAAAAGGTTTATGGATGAACTATACAGGTAAAAATCAATTACCTTCCATGAGCCAGATCCAGCCAGTTTTGGATAATTCAGATCAGATTAATCGTTATTTAGGAAATGAAAACCTAAAACCTTCGTTTAGAAATTCATTGAATCTGAATTATAATTCGTTCCGTGTATTGACCGGAAACTATGTTTATGTCGGTGGTAATATTTCTACGGAAAAGAACCCGATTACACAGAATATTGATACACTAAAAGGAATCAATACATATACTTGGAATAACGTTGAGGGTAAGACAAATACTTCGCTGAACGTATGGTCTGGAGTTTATTTCAAGTTGAGCAAAAAACTTGGCTTGTCCAACTCGCCACAGTTTTATGTGAATATGAGTGACAACTATAACATGTTCAATCACCAATTGAATAAAGTAAATACGACGAACTTTAATTTTACGTATAATTTTAAAAGAGATACCAAGACAGGTTTAAATTTTGACCTGAACTTTAGTCCACAATATCGTTTGATGAAATCAAGTTTGGAACGCAATACCAATAGCAATGGTTTCGTATTCGCGTCCAACGGAAGTGTGGAGTATTTCTTCAACAAAACATTTAAGGTTTACACGAATTATACCTACTCCTACGAGGCGGCCACCAAAGCTTTTGATGAGAAGTTTGAGCAGTTTTTGTTGCATCCGGGTGTAAGCAAGAAATTCTTGAAAAATGAATCGTTGGTGTTGGATTTTATGATCAATGATGTTCTTAACCAAAACAAGGGCTTTAGTCGTTCGGCATCGACTTCTGTCTTTACGCAACGTCGATATGATACGATACGCAGATATTATATGCTTAAACTATCATGGGATTTTACAAAAATGTTTTTATAAAATATTAAGCGAAATACAATGTTAAAATATATCTTTTTTCTCTTCTTCTGTTGTTCAGCCTTTGGTCTTAAAGCACAGTATACGTTGTTTGGTCGATCGGGAACTATTTCCTACGATAAGACGATGTATATGAAGAATATCGTAAGTAAAAAATTCATCGCTAAAGCCGATGATAACTCAAAACAATTTTTTGAGCGTATAATACCGAGATTACCAGAAAGTGCCGTGTTAAAGAAGTCTATGAAATTTAATACCACGGAGACTTTGTTTGAGTCGGTAAAAGACGAGAGCCTGGATGCGGAGATTAAGCAGTATATTATGATGCTTGCGCTAGACTTTGATGCATCCACACTTTCAAATATGTCCAACCGATCTTTTTTGAGATACAATGATATTGTAGGTGAAAAAATTATTGTTCAGGATTCCATGAAGCGTATCAAATGGAAAATCACCGATGAATACCGTGAGATCGCTGGGTACAATTGCAGGAGAGCCAATGGTATTACACCGGATTCCATTTATGTCATTGGATATTACTGCAATGAAATTCCGATCAGTGGTGGCCCAGAGTCCATCAATGGTCTCCCCGGAATGATTTTAGGCTTGGTTGTACCTAGTCAGCACGTTTCCTATTTTGCAACAAAAGTTGAACTCAGCAACACCGTAGTGATGGACAAAAAGAAATTCGAGAATACCAAAGTCAAACGAATGACAAGAAAGGCCATGACAGATCAGATTACAAGTGTGCTGTCTCAACACATGAATAAAGAAACTGTTCAATTTATTATGGAACTTGGCAATTTATAAAGATCACAGCATGCTGTTTATACAATATGTTGCATATTTCTAACTGTTTAGATAAAAAAGCTCTTCAAAAGAAGAGCTTTTTTTATGGTTTTTAGTTTGTATTGTATTGTTAGTCAATTGTTTGTTTTATTTTTTAATACCTTTTTATTGCTTGTATTTTTTTTGGGATAAACTGAAATTAACTGAAACAAAATATTAGTTTTGTGCACGAATTTTATTATTTATATAATTATATACTATCCAAAACCATATTATGAAAAGAGTGGGGCAACTACTTTTACTTATTTTATTCTGTTTCTGCGGAATAGTTCATGCTCAATCGCGAATTGAAGGAAAAATCAGTGATGTAAAGGATCAGCTTAAGCTGCATAATGCAACCATTATGTTGTTAACTGCCAAAGATTCTATTTTGACCAATTTTACCCGTTCAGATGAACAAGGTAAGTTCTCTCTTGAGCGACCAGATACGGGACAATATTTTATCATTGTAACCTATCCGAAGTATGGTGAATATTACGCGGAGATCTTGCCAGGGCAGCATTACAATAACCTATCTATTGGAATGACCAGCAGCGCAACCTTGCTGGAGGAAGTCATTGTAATGGGACGGGTGCCCATTAGTATCAAGGGGGACACAACGGAATATGATGCTGGAAGTTTTAAAGTGGAAAAGAACGCCAAAGTTGAAGATTTGTTGAAAGTCTTACCTGGGATCACCGTCGATGCCTCTGGAAAAATTACTGCCCAAGGAAAAACAGTGAAGAAAATGCTTGTTGACGGGGAAGAGTTCTTTGGTGACGATCCCATTTTAGTAAGCCGGAATATTCGTTCTGATATGGTTGATAAAATTCAGGTTTATGAAAAGAAGTCTGATAAGGCTGAGAAAACAGGAATTGATGACGGTGAACGTACACAGACAATCAACGTGAAACTAAAAGAGGAAGCTAGACGCGGAATATTCGGAAAAGTTGATGTCGGTGGAGGTAGCGATAAATTCTACGCTGGACAGGGCTTTTTGAACTATTTTAATCAATCGTTTAAAGCTTCGGCTTATTTGATTGCAAGCAATACCGGGAAGACCGGTCTCAGCTATGATGAAGTGAATAGTATGGGGGGAGATTACGATGGCGGTGATAATTTTAATGGCGAAGGTATTCCCAAATCCTTGAATACAGGATTTTTATATTCGGATAAAACCGCTAACAAAAAACATGCTTGGCGGATCGACTATAAGCATATCCGATCTGATGTTGATCTGGATCGCAGTGTGTTTACGCGCAATGCGGCACGCGACACGATATTGACTAGCAATAGCAGCACATTGGCGTCAAATGAGAACAGAAAGCATAATATTGGTTTGAAATATGAATTTAAGGTCGATTCCATGTCGGATTTAACGGTCTGGGCAGGTGCAAACAAAAGACATGATAATAGTTCTTCAGAGACACAATCAACTACTGTAAATCAATTTGATCAAAAGATCAACAATAACATGCGGAAGTTTACGAACGATTCTAAGTCAGAACAGTATAATGCCTCAGCACTCTATGTAAGACGTTTTAAAAAGAAAGGCCGTTCGTTATCATTCAACTATTTTACATCAGGTAATAAACAGGATGGTGAGCAAGATTTGTTTTCTAAACTCAAATTTTACAAAGAAGGGAATGCTGAAAGAGATTCGACTCTCGACCAGAAGAAATTTGTGAAAAACAGCTCTTTTTCCACGGGCGGTGAATTCGCTTATTCCGAACCGATTTCAAAAAAGATGATCCTTTCTTTTGAATATGGATTGAATCTCAACAGAAATAACAACGCAGTTAGATCTTTCGATAAAAATCAGCATACCGGTACTTTTGATAGGCTAGATAGTTTGTATAGCAATGATTTCTTATATAAAACGATAAAAAACACCTATAATTTCGCAATTAATTATAAACCCCTGGAAAAGCTAGTGATCAATGTCTCGAATAAGTTCGAAAACAGTAATCTGTCACAGTTAAACCGGATGGAAAATTCGAGACTCTCACGATCTTTTTTTGTCTATAATCCGGTGGCTAATGTTAATTATGAAATACAAAAAAATAAATCGATCAATCTGGAATATCAGGGTACCAATGGTTTGCCTTCTTTGAATCAGATCCAGCCACTCCGGTCGAATTTGGACCCTTTGAATGAATATCTAGGTAATGAAAATTTGAAACCCTCCTACACCAATAATTTGAATCTAAGCTTTAGAACGTATTCCGTGTTGGAAGATAAGTTTATAGGTATATTTTTGAGTGCATCACGTACCAACAATGCTTTGGTGCAAAATACAACGATTGATTCATTGGGCAAGACGACATTTGTCTGGGGAAATTTGAATCATAACAGCAATAATCAAATTAGCATCAGGCCAATGTATTACGGCAAATTATGGAAAAAAATTCAATTGAGACATGGTGGCGGTCCATCGGTATCTTTCAGCAACAATTATAACTATGTCAATACTGTTTTGACGAATGCCAAAGTGCAGCGTTATGCGATCAATTATAGTCTACAGCGATCGACCACCAAAGGCTTGGACTTTGGTATTGAATTGTCTCCAGGATATCTTATACAAGACAATTCCATCGGTGCAATGGAAGATAGTAAGGGATTTACGTTTTCATCTGAAGGAAACCTAAAGTATTTTCTTCCGGCTAAATTTATTGTGCGGGCAGATTTTAGCTATACGTATCAGGCACCCACGGCGGTGTACAGTAAAAAATTTGAACGATTTGTGCTGAGCCCTGCATTGTCAAAAAAATTCCGAAAAGATGAAAAGCTCGAATTGACCTTTATGGTTAATGACCTCTTCAAACAGAATGTGGGTTTTGACAGAAGTCAAAATGGAACACTACTGACGGAACGCCGATACAATACAATCAGTAGATATTATATGGTTAAGCTCACTTGGGAAATAAATAAAATGCTCGTAAAATCGAAATAAAATGAAAGATATCAAAAATTTACTCGTCCTATTGCTGTTCTTTTTCTGGGGAGCTACAGCTGTTGGACAATATGCTTATTTTCCTACACAAGGAACAATTACGTATGACAAGACTGTGTTTCTTAAAAACCTCCTCAAACGCTATGCAACTTATGCAAAAGACGAGGATACACGAAACTCCATCAAAGAAATGATGGGGCAGATTCCCGAAAATCAGGTGTTGAAAAAGAAACTGACCTTCTCCAATGATGAGGTGCTCTATGAGCATATTGCTGAAGAGTATTCGGACGTTGTTAGTGGCTTGATGCGCTCTGGAATTTTTGAGTCGGGGATAAGTGGCTATCAGAATCTGAAAAGTAAAGCCTTTAATTCTGTCTTTGAGTTAGGTGGGGAAAGGGTTGTCGTGGCGGATTCGACATTGAAGATCAAGTGGAAAATTACGAATGAGTACCGTGAAATTGCAGGTTATCCCTGCCGCAGGGCCAATGGACTTGTACTGGATTCCATCTATGCCGTTGCTTTTTATACGGATCAAATCCCTGTTTCAGGAGGTCCTTCGGCCTTTAATGGATTACCGGGGATGATCCTTGGTTTGGCCGTTCCAGAACTACATTACAATATGTTTGCGACAAAGGTGGAATTGGGCGCTGTAAATCCTTCATCGGCAACATTGTTGAAAAAGAAAGATAAACCCTTGACCAGGCAGCAGGTTTATGACAAACTGAAGGCCTCTTTCGGTGATTACCTGGGTATTAAGATTTACAATTTGGTGATGGCCTGTACATTTCTGTAAAAGCCAACAAAAAAGGCCTTTCATGTGAAAGGCCCTTTTTATGTCTAACTTCGAAAAAGACTATTTTCCGTCGTTTTTCTTAGCAGTAACTTCGTTACGAAGTTCTTGTGCTAAGGTTTTGATTTCTTGTAATCCTTTACGTACACGTGTACCAGCTGCAGAATTACCATTGTTGAAGAACTTGTCTGCATCAGCTTCGATAGAAGCTACTAACTCTTTTAATTTTACGTAGTTTTCCATTTTTTTATAATTATAATTTTAGTTTTTATGGTTTTTCCTAAACACTCCTTAAATATACAAAAACGAATCAAATAGAAAATAAATTTCGTTTTTTTTTATCGAAAAAGCTTAAAAAAAACTATTCAACAATCTTAAGTTCGTCAATAATGTTAGTTGCACCTGCAAATTTATCGATGATAAATAATACATAACGGATATCAACTGAAATTGTACGTTGTAGCTTATGGTCGAAGATCACATCACCAGCCATTGCTTCAATGTTACCATCAAAAGCTAGGCCAATTAATTCACCGTTGCCATTTATCACTGGTGAACCTGAGTTTCCGCCTGTTATGTCATTGTCACTTAGGAAGTTTACTGGTAAATGTCCTTTTTTGTCCGCATAGCGGCCATAGTCCTTATTATTGTACAGATCCATCAAACGCTGTGGCAAATCAAACTCCTCGTCGCCCTTTTTGTATTTTGCAATAGTACCTTTTAACGTCGTGTAAAAGTTCTTGTCAGCATCGTTACGCGGGTCTTGTGGTAAGCCTTTGATCGAGCCGTAAGTTAAACGTAAAGTACTGTTCGCATCCGGATAGAATTTACCTTTTGGATTAGAAGCCAATACACCAGCAACATATTTGCGATAAGCACCTTCAAATTTGTCGTCTTGTGCTTTCCAGCTAGGATCTACTTGACGGTATCTGTTAAGTAGGGCCGAAGAAAGTTTATACAATGGATCATTGGCTAAGATTTCAGCGTTAGGGGTAGCCAGATAATTGTTCAAACGTTCCGCTGAAGCGAAGATGCTGTTCTTCACAGATTCTTTGACATACGCCGTAAAATCGCCATTGTTTTTAGCCGCCAATTCTGCAATATATGGTGCAATATTTCCTGCTTTTTTAGCGTAAAGATTCAATTCGTCAATCAATACCTGCTCTTCAAGCGGCATATACATTTTTTCATAACCTGCATCGATGGCCGACTTTAAACGAGGAAGAATAGCATTTCTTCTTGCTTCATCTCCAGCAGCATAAACTTCTAAACCGGATCCGATTGTATACGGTAACGCTGCCATTGCGCTAGAACGCAGCATGCCCATTAAATAATTGTCATGTCTAGCTTTCTCGTTTGTCGAAGCATAAAATTCGTTGATTGTTTTGATGACATCACCGTACTCTGCTTTGTTAGCAGCTTTATTTGCCCATTTGTCAAATTTAGCTTCGTCTTTTGCTTTCGCTTCCGCCGTTTTATGTAATGTCAAAGCGTCAATCATTCCTTGACGGTTTTTCCAGTAATTCGCTACTTGAGAGTATTTCGAAGCGTAGTTCAATTTGACTGCCTGGTCTTGGTCCATGAATTTTTTCATGGCATCCATACCTGTTTTAGAAGCTTCTACCCAAGCTGGATAAGCGAATTTAACATTTTGGTTGATGCCACCAGAAGGCATCCAACGATTGGTGCGACCTGGATATCCTAAGATCATTGCAAAATCTCCTTCTTGAACACCTTTTAAGCTGACAGGTAGGAAATGTTTTGGTTTCAAAGGAACATTATCTTGTGCATACTCTGCGGGATTCCCATTTTTATCAGCATATACGCGGAAAATCGAGAAATCTCCGGTATGACGGGGCCATTCCCAGTTATCGGTATCACCACCAAATTTACCGATGCTATTTGGAGGCGTGCCCACCAACCGAACGTCATTGTAATCTTGGTATACAAAGTAATAGTACTCATTGCCTTGATAGAACGATTTTACTTCAACCACATACTTGCCATTTTCGCTATTTTCCTTTTGGATTTTAGCAGTCTCAGCAGCAATGATCTTTTTACGTTCATCTTCAGACATTTTGTTGTTGACCAAACCTAAGATTCGTTTTGAAACATCATCCATACGCACAAAAAAGCGAACCGATAGAGACTTAGGTTTTAACTCTTCATTTTTGGATTTGGCCCAAAAACCATTTGTTAAATGATCATTTTCTGGTGTAGAAAGTTCTGCAATAGCACCATAGCCACAGTGATGGTTGGTGAATACCAATCCTTGATCAGAAACGATCTCAGCGGTACAGCCACCATTGAATTGTACGATTGCATCCTTTAAGCTCGAGTGGTTAATGCTGTAGATTTCTTCGGCACTTAAGCGAAGTCCTTTTTTCTGCATATCTGACTCATTCAGACGCTTTAGATACATTAAAAACCACATTCCCTCATCGGCAAATGCAGCAAAGCTTGTTGTGATGAACAACAAACACATCCATAATTTTTTCATATCAACCTGATAAAAAGTTTGTTTATACAGTACAAAAATGCTTTAATTCTCTTAAAAACCAAAATATTAGACTTTATAATATGCTTTTTACCAATTTTTATGTCAATTGAAAGTAAATGTGTACCGTATTGGTTGTCAAGGAAAGTCAAATGGACTCTTTTCCTTATCTTTGCAAGATGCAGCAATCATTTGAAAATTTTAAATTCAATAAACAGATCTTAAATGCGATAGCGGAGGCGGGGTATCAACAACCGACAGAGATCCAAGAAAAGGCAATTACTCCAATATTGGCCGGGCAGGATGTGATGGGAATCGCTCAGACTGGAACAGGAAAAACAGCGGCATTCGTTTTGCCGATGCTGATGAAGCTAAAATATGCTCAGGGAAATGATGCGCGTGCGTTGATTTTGACACCAACGAGAGAATTGGCCATGCAGATCGAAGAAAATATTAAACTGTTTTCTACTTATCTTGATTTGCGTTCAGTGGTACTTTATGGTGGATTAGGACCAAAAACTCAAATAGAAGCACTCGAAAAAGGAGTGGATATTATCGTTGCAACACCAGGTCGATTTTTGGACTTGTACCTGGAAGGGCACATTGTCGTCAAATCACTCAAATTTTTGGTCTTGGATGAGGCCGATAAGATGATGGATATGGGTTTTATTAGTAAGATCCATCGTGTACTTGAAATTGTGCCACGCAAACGTCAGAACTTATTGTTCTCAGCAACAATGAGTGAGCTTGTTCGCAAAATTGCAGGTGATTTCTTGGCGTTTCCAACCATTATTGAGGTATCTGAACAAGCTACACCAGCCAAGACGGTAAGTCAGGCGCTATATGTCGTTCCAAACCAAAAGACAAAATTGAATTTACTTCAACACCTCTTGAAAGATGATGAAGCGTTTAGTCGATTGATTGTTTTCTGTAAAACAAAGCAGGTAGCAGATAATGTCTTTCACTTTTTAGAACGTAAATATGGTAAAGATGAGGTTCGTGTTATTCATGCCAATAAAGGTCAGAATACACGTATCAACTCCATCAATGCGTTTAAGGAAGGGAATATTCGTATTTTGGTCGCAACGGATGTGGCGGCGCGTGGACTAGACGTTTCTAATGTAAGCCATGTGATCAACTTTGAAGTACCTATTGTGATAGAAGATTATGTACATCGCATTGGACGTACTGGGCGAGCTTTCAATGAAGGGGATGCTATCACGTTCTGTAATGAGGCCGAGAAATATTATGTTCGCAAAATCGAAAAATTGATCAAACAAAGTATCCCTGTCCATGCACTCCCAGAGGATGTCTTTATAGAGAAAACACCCTTTCATGAAAAACAGGATATTGCGCGCGAGATTGATAATCAAAAGCGAAAAGATGATCCTGATTTTCAAGGTGCTTTTCACGAGAAAAAATACGTTATCAAACAGAAAGAAGTGCGGGAGGCACAACGAGCTTCCGGATTTAAACCAAAAGCAAAAAGTAAAAGTAAGTCTGCAGGCGGAAAATCGGGAGGAACAAATCGTAATTTTAAAAAACGTTAATTTATTGTGCGCTTTACACCACTAAATATCGCTAGTGCATGCCTTGTTGCCTGGTTTGTTATGGAAAACCCCAATGACGAAAAGGCCTTATTTACTTGGGGCGCATTTATCCTATTGTTGTTGATATTGACCGTCATTGATATTGTATTTAGGGTCTTTGTAAAGCCAAATAAAAAAATGTGGTTATTACAGTTGGCATTTTTGGTCGTCGTTTGTGTCACCAGTTTAATTGTCAAAGTAACCTTTGGGTAAGAGGTAAAATTAAAAATAAAGAAGAGTTAGGTTGTGAATCGATGGCAAATATAGTTCCTGTTTCAAAAAACATAGCTCAATATAAATAGCTCAATAATATTAAAATGAAAAAAGCTGAAATAAAATTACAGGTAGAGTTAGATGAAAACAACGTACCTGAAAATATCATGTGGTCTTCTACAGATGGAAATAATGCGGAGGAATTACCTGCAAAAGCGATGTTTTTAGCCCTATGGGATTCACATTATAAAAATTCAATGCGTATCGACCTTTGGACTAAAGATATGCCCTACGATGAGATGAAACGTTTTTTCTATGAAACGCTACAAACATTGGGCGACTCTTTTATCCGTTCTTCAGGCGGTGATCCGATGGCGGAAAAAGTTATTGGCGACTTGCGTGATTACTGTGCGCATTTTGCAGATAAAATGGAAGTTTTAATGCCACAACAATAGTTTTAACGCTTAACAGAAATTTGACCATGCAATACTTCTTAGTAAAATCTGAACCATTTAAATATAGCTGGGAACAATTTAATAAAGATGGCCGTACATTTTGGGATGGCGTTCGTAATTATCAAGCTAGGAATAATATCAAAGCTATGAAAGAAGGGGATCTGGTCCTGTTCTACCATAGCAATGAAGGAAAAGAAGTTGTGGGGGTGGCGAAAGTCGTCAAGGAATTTTATCAAGATCCGACAACAGATGATGAGCGTTGGGTCGTTGTGGATCTGGCACCTGTTGAGACGCTGAAGAAATCCGTTACGTTGGAAGCCATTAAGGCTGATGAGCAGTTGCAGGATATTGCTTTGGTCAGACAAGGACGTTTGTCTGTCATGCCGCTGAAGCCAGAAGAATTTGATCGGATTTTAGCGCTTGGCAACGCGTAAGCTATCTTAACTAAATCAACCCAGTATATGGGGATATAAATCAAAAAGGGAAAACGATCGTTTTCCCTTTTTGATTATTTACACGGTATGCAAGTCATGAACATCAAGTATTAGTTCTTTTGGCTAAAAAGACTGACCAGCGCTTTTAATTTTTTTGCATTTTCAGGCTTTAATTTCCCTGCGAGAATAAGACGCAGTTCTCTTCGTTGTAGTGCATCTTCGTATGCTTTGTGTTCTGACTCTGTTTCCGGAATTAATACAGGCACAGCTTTAGGGTTGTTATCCGCATCAACAGCAACAAAGGTATAATACGCTTCGTTGGTTTTTACACGGGTGCCTTCCGGTAAATTAGAAGCGAAAATTTCCATGCGTACTTCCAAAGAACTATTAAACGCACGTGTTACTTGAGCTTGTATCGTGACGACCTCACCCAGTTTAATGGAGCGCTTAAAAGATACATTATCAACAGATACTGTGACGACGACATTGCTACAGTGTTTTTGAGCAGCAATAGCCGAACAGATATCCATCCAATACAATAAACGGCCACCCATCAAATTTCCAAATGTATTGGTATCGTTGGGTAATACCAATTCGTTCATCTCTGTGTATGACTCTCGCGCAAATTTCTCTATCATATCATTTTTTGTCATTATCGTCCAAACGTTTTGAATTGATGATCTATGATTGCCAAAGCATCCGTAAATGACGTCGGCACATAACCCAATTCCGCGTTAGATCTAGTCAGATCAAAGCCTGTCTGCCGTGGCCTGTTTTCTGCCTGTCCAATGCTGGCAGCGCTGATCTCCGAAATCAATCCTTTGTCTAGTTGCCAGAAGTCTGCAATTTTGTAGACAGCCTCATTGATTGACATAAGCTCTGCTCCTGAAATATGAAATATTCCCTGTGCTTCTCGGTCAATAGCGAGTTGGCAAGCATAAGCTAAATCATCCACAAAGGTAGGCATTCTCCATTGGTCATTGACTACTTTTATAGGTTCATTTTGTGACAACTTACTTTTGGCCCATAATACGAGATTCGAACGATTGGGGTCAGCATTGATTCCATAGACTAATATTGTGCGAAGGATAGCATAATGACAGCCCGATTGTGCAAGCACTTGTTCGGAAGCATATTTACTTTTCCCATATTCACTTTGTGGATTGGGAAGATCTGTTTCATTATAAGGGGCATTTTTTTTGCCATCAAATACAAAGTCCGTAGATAAGTGGACCAATTGGGTCTGATGTGTAGTACAATAGGAGGCAAGATAGGCCACAAGATCGACGTTAAGCGATTGACATGCGGCTTGATCTGCTTCACAAGCTTCCACACTTGTCATGGCTGCTGTATGTACAATTGCATCAAAAGTTTTTGCAGCTAAAAAATCTGTCAGTTTTTCCCGATCCGATAGGTCTACTTGATAGAAAGTATAATTCACTTGATTCGGGTTGCGATTTGGACCCTTTGAAATGGCAACAACATCATATTGGTCATTTTTTGCAAGTAAATCAACGACTTTTTGGCCGAGGAATCCATTGGATCCTGTCACTAGTATTTTTTTCATCAATAATAATTAAATGATATCCAAGCACCCGTTTATAAAGACTCGTTTGCAGGGACTTAAGTGCGCTGTTTAGTTTATTCGTGTATGTCTACAAACTCGTTGACTAATCTCTGTTATAGCATCTGAGCATATAAAAAGCTAGATTATCACTTGCTGTTAAAGACAAATCCGCTTTTTTTGTTTTAGTTGGTCCATATAAAGTCCATTTTACTGGATTGTTTCATGATATTTTCAACCACTGTTTTTTCTAGATCTAAAATGGATTTTAAAGCATTGTAATCAATTTTATCGGCATCATCGGTCGGCATATGGTAGTCTGGGTGTCCACCAGTATGGAAAAACAACACCGGTATATTCTTTTTGTAGAATGAAGTTTGGTCAGATCCGCCATTACCATCCTTACTAAGATTAAATTTTATAGGGGCCTGAACATCTTTGAATATAGCCGGCCATTGACTACTTGTTCCATAGCCGATTACAGCAAGGCCATTGCTGGGATTATAACGGCCAATCATATCCATATTCAGCATGGCTGTGATTTTCTCCAATGGGAGCGTAGGGTGTTCCGTAAAATATTTGGAACCTATTAATCCCAATTCTTCTGCCCCGAAAGCGATAAATAATAGGTTGTAAGGTTCTTTTTCCTTGTTGCTGCTAAAGTAACGTGCGAGCTCCAATAAACCAGCAGTACCAGAGGCATTATCGTCGGCTCCGTTATGGATTTTGCCTACTCCTAAAGAATCCTTTGAGCTTCCTTGACGACCTGTTCCCAGATGATCGTAATGTGCGCCTATAACAACTGTTAAGTCGGCACCATTGTCAAGAAATCCAATGATATTATCTGCATTTCGAATGCTGTCTGCAACTTTTACCTTCCAGACTTTGGCTTTGAAGGATTGGCGGTAGCCTTTTTCACCTTTAGGCTCAAGTTTGTATTTTTTGAATTCCTTTTCAATATAATCTGCAGCTTTAAAGACTTCCTTACTGCCCGTTCCTCGTCCTTGCATTTTGTCGTCAGCGAGGTAATAAATATGTTTCTTTAAGTTGGAAACTTCGATCTGCTGCGCCTGTGCTATTTGGATTCCTAGTAGGCAGCAAAGTGTCAGAAGTAGACTAATGTTTTTCATGCGAATAGTAGAGTTTAGAAGTTGTATTGGGTTATATGAAAAAAAATAAAAGCCTTGCGATTAACAAGGCTTTTAAGGAATATTTCGTTAATCTTCAACGATTTCGCTGTGTATGCTGGATTTTTCTTCTTTTTCGGTTTTGAAATACCGTTTTTGAAATAACAGGATTAAAACCACCCCAACAGAAATCGCCGAGTCTGCAATGTTAAATACAGGTCGGAAAAAGAGAAACTCTTCACCGCCCCAAAAGGGCACCCAAGAAGGGAAGTTACCTTGAATCAATGGGAAATAAAGCATATCGACTACTTTCCCGTGTAGGAAGGAAGAATAACCACCACCTGCTGGAAACAAACTCGCTTTATCATACCAGGTGCTTTCACTAAAGATGACACCGTAAAAAGCAGAATCGATGATATTTCCAAGTGCACCGGCAAGAATTAAGGCAACATTTAAGATGAAACCCCGGTTGTACTTATTTTTGATCATGTAATGCAGGCCGTATCCAATACCCGCTACGGCTAAAATACGAAATACCGTCAAAAATAATTTTCCATAATCACCGCCAAATTCCATCCCATAGGCCATTCCATTGTTTTCAATAAAATGAATCTGGAAAAATTTGCCCAATACATGGTGGCTTTGTCCGATTGTCATGGATAACTTAACCCAGATCTTCGACAATTGGTCTATTAAAAGTATCGCGACAATAAGCGCGATCGGTTTCGTATAACCCTTCATTGTGTTATAAAAATGGTCTTTGCCTAAACAAAGACCATATATTTAATGCCTAAAATTAATATTGTTTGTTTTTCGCTTCGATGCTCAACGTTGTATGTGGAACAGCTTTCAAACGTTCTTTTTGAATCAGTTTCCCTGTTTCTCTACAGATACCATACGTTTTGTTCTCGATGCGCACCAACGCTGCTTCTAGGTTGTCGATAAATTTCTTTTGACGAGCAGCCAATTGGTTTGTTTGCTCTTTTTCCAAAGTAGCTGAACCGTCTTCCAATGTCTTGTACGTTCCAGCAGTATCGTCGGTACCATTTGCATTACTGTTATTTAGCGTTGCGGTCAACGAGGAAAGCTCTTCTTTTGCTATTCTAAGCTTGTCCAAGATAATATCTTTGAATTCTTGTAATTCTGAATCGCTATAGCGTGTTTTCTCGTTGTTGTTTGCCATAATTTAATTTTTTTGGATTAATGCCTTAAGTTCTTTGCCATCGATCTCGATGGTCTCTCCTTCAGTTAGTGAATCTTCAAATACCAATGAATCGGCCAGAATTTCGGTGCAAATATACGATAAATTTTCGTTGGCAGCATTGACCACTTCTGAAGCAGCTGTTAACTTTACGTTAATTCTATCAGTTACTTCAAATCCTTTATCCTTCCTTAGATTTTGTAGGCGGTTGATCAATTCTCTTGACAAACCTTCTTTTTTCAATTCTTCGGTGATATGTACATCTAATGCTACGGTCAATTTACCTAGGTTCGCTACCTGCCATCCCTCGACGTCTTCTGCTATAATTTCTACATCGCTCAATAGAATCGTATATGGCGTGCCTGCTAGGGCCAATTCGCCTGTTGATTCCAATGAATTTATTTGATCTATAGTCAACGATTGGATAGACGAAGAAACTAACTTCATATCCTTACCAACTTTCGCGCCAAGAGCTTTAAAATTTGGTTTTATTTTTTTCTTAATGATACCGGTGGTGTCCGTAATAAACTCGATATCTTTGATATTCGTCTCCGAAAGTATCAGATCTTTTACTTTTTCTACCTTTTCCTGGAAGGCACTATCAAGTACCGGAACCAAAATTTTGTTTAATGGTTGACGTACGTTGATGGAGGTTTTCTTACGCAAGGAAAGTGTCAAAGACGAGATGTCCTGCGCTAACGCCATACGTTCTTCCAGATCTTTATCGACTAAACTTTCATTGTAAACCGGGAAATTCGCTAAGTGAACGGATTCAACTTGTTCCTTATTCGTTGCTGCATTCAAATCCAGGAATAACCTGTCCGAGAAGAAAGGTGATATTGGCGACATCAATTTCGCAATCGTATCAAGACATGTATAAAGTGTCTGATAGGCCGAAATTTTGTCTTCTGTATAATCTCCTTTCCAGAAGCGACGACGGCAAAGACGGACATACCAGTTGCTGAGATGTTCATCAACAAAGTTTTGAATAGCACGCGCTGCTTTTGTAGGCTCGTAATCCGCCAAGTATTCGTCTACTTCCTTGGTCAACGAATTTAACAAGGAGATAATCCAACGATCAATTTCAGGACGTTTCTCCAACGCAATATCGGATTCTGCATAGGAGAACTTATCGATATTGGCATACAATGCAAAAAAAGCATAGGTATTATATAAAGTACCAAAGAATTTACGACGGACTTCATCCAACCCTTCCATATTGAATTTAAGGTTGTCCCATGGAGCGGCATTGCTGATCATGTACCAGCGTGTTGCATCGGCACTGTATTGATCGATCGTCGAGAATGGATCCACACCGTTGCCCAGGCGTTTGGACATCTTATTTCCATTTTTATCCAATACCAGGCCATTGGAAACGACGTTTTTGAAGGAAACCGATTTGTACATCATCGTAGAAATCGCATGTAAGGTGAAAAACCAGCCCCGTGTTTGATCAACCCCTTCAGCAATAAAGTCTGCCGGGTATGCATGATCGAATCCAGCTTTAAAAGGAAATTGTTCCCCTTTGGCTAATTTTTCGTGATCCAGTCCCCATTGTGCATAGGGCATGGCACCCGAATCAAACCAAACGTCGATCAAGTCAGGTTCGCGGAATAACTTTTGTCCGGCATCAGAAACCAAGACGATATCGTCTACATAGGGACGGTGAAGGTCCAATTGTTCGGTATCGAATTTATCCAAGTAAGCTTTATTTTTCGCTTTTTCATCCTCAGACAGAATGTCGGAGGTCAAAGAAGCTTCCAATAAAGACTTTAATTCAGGTAAGGAACCGATACAAACCTCTTCATTTTCGTCTTCTGAGCGCCAGATAGGAAGTGGAGTTCCCCAATAACGTGAACGTGAAAGGTTCCAGTCTACCAAGTTTTCCAACCAGTTTCCAAAGCGTCCAGTACCGGTTGCTTCAGGTTTCCAGTTGATGGTTTTATTTAAGGCAACCAAATCTTCTTTCACTGCTGTGGTGCGGATAAACCAGCTGTCTAGCGGATAGTAAAGAACAGGTTTGTCTGTCCGCCAACAGTGTGGATAGGTGTGCTCATATTTTTTGACATCGAAAGCTTTGTTGTCCTCTTTTAGTTTGATAGAGATCAATACATCCGTAGGTTTGAAATCTTCTTTTGAACGTTCCTCTGCACTGTAATATTCCTCTTTGACAAATCTTCCGGCAAAATCGGTGATTTCACTTACAAAACGTCCCGTACGGTCAACAGTAGGAACCTCTTTTCCGTTTTCATCTTTCACCAAGATGCCCGGTACACCATGTTCTTTTGCGACACGAAAGTCATCCGCACCATAAGTAGGGGCCGCATGGACGATACCCGTACCATCCTCGGTCGTAACAAAGTCGCCTGGAATAACGCGGAAAGCATTTTCTTGTAAATCCTCGCTGGTGATATAAGGCAACAATTGCTCATAACGCAAGCCAACAAGCTCTTCGCCCACAAATTCTGCTGCAAGCTCCCAAGGAATTACTTTGTCGCCCAATTTATAGTCTTGGAAGGATGCATTTTCGCCTTCTGCTTTAAAATGTTTGCTGATCAGATCTTTCGCTAATACGACGGATACAGGCGCACCGGTATATTTATTGAACGTTCGGATCTTCACATAATTTATTTTCTTGCCTACAACCAGAGCTGTGTTGGATGGTAAAGTCCATGGTGTGGTGGTCCAGGCAATGAATGCAACATCCTCCGCATCGTCGTCAACTAATTTTTCTATAGCTGGATGAAGCTGACTTTTGATCAGTCTAAATTCTGCAACGATAGTGGTATCTTTCACATCTTTATAGGTGCCGGGCTGGTTAAGTTCATGTGAACTCAATCCCGTACCTGCTGCCGGAGAGTAAGGCTGTATCGTATAACCCTTGTACAAAAGACCTTTTTTGTAAAGTTCTTTCAATAAATACCATAAAGTTTCGATGTATTCATTCTTGTAAGTAATATAAGGATGTTCAAGGTCAACCCAATACCCCATTTTGGTGGTTAGGTCATTCCATACATCGGTATATTTCATTACCTCCTTGCGACAAGCGTCATTATATTGTTCTACGGTAATCTTTTTGCCGATATCCTCTTTTGTGATTCCAAGAGCTTTTTCGACAGCAAGTTCAATGGGCAGGCCATGGGTATCCCAGCCGCCTTTTCTTTTCACTTGGTAACCTTTCAAAGTCTTGTAACGACAGAAAATATCCTTAATCGTACGTGCCATCACGTGGTGAATCCCCGGCATGCCATTTGCAGAAGGCGGACCTTCAAAAAATGTATAGGTCTTGCTTTCAGGACGATTATTGATACTTTTTTCGAATATTTTTTCCTGTTCCCAACGGGTCAAAATCTCTTTACCTATCTCGGGTAAATTTAACTGCTTATATTCTTTGTACATCAGACTGTTGTATGCTTCTTTTATAAAGGTCGCTAATTTAGTGATTTATGATGGAAAATGAAAGAGGGCTTTGTTGTACTAATCTCATTAAATCGAGGTCGAACTTTTTGAAATCTTTCCTCGATCAACCGACAAAAAATGAGTGTGGTGTCTACTACGACAAAGGGACTACCTATGGCAGTCCCTTTCTTATTTCATTTGTACTGAAATTCAGTTATGCTGAAAAACTGCTTCCACATCCGCAGGTACTTGTTGCATTGGGGTTATTAAATGTGAAGCCCCTTGCATCGAGTCCCGATTTGAAGTCGATTTCCATTCCGGCAAGATATAGGCCATGTGCTTTGTTCATAAAGATGCGGATTCCTTGAATTTCGTATTCGTTATCGCCGTCCTTTTTCTGGTCAAAGCCCAAGATATAACTCATACCGGAACAACCGCCGCCTTCAACACCGACACGTAAACCAAAATCATCAGAGATTTCTTGTTGATCCTTTAATTTATTTAGTTCCTTGATTGCCCCCTCTGTTAAAGAAACAGGAGCAACTGCTGTATGTTCTGTACTCATTTTAATAGTGTTTTAGCCAATCCAATACAAAAATACATTTTTTTAACGGCAAATTGCTTGACCTGGATTTTTTGACATTTTCGAAACATTCAATTCTTTGTCCGCTTATTTTGTCCGATAGTACCATAAAATGATCCCGACCTAATTAGGTAATTCGCATTAATAAGGCTGTTTTTCTAAGAACATTTAATAAAATATGGCTTTTTGTCGATATTCTTTATGGAATATGCTATCTTTGAGGCATTAAAATAAACTACAAAATTTACTTTACAACATTTAAAAACAATGGAAAGAGATCAAGCCATTTTTAATTTAATAGCTGATGAGCTTAAACGCCAAGAAGAAGGTATTGAATTAATTGCTTCAGAGAACTTTGTTTCAAAACAAGTGATGGAAGCTGCTGGTTCAGTGTTGACAAATAAATATGCAGAAGGCCTCCCAGGAAAACGTTACTATGGAGGTTGTGAAGTTGTGGATGAGATCGAAACCATCGCAATTGACCGTGCAAAACAATTATTTGGCGCAGAATGGGTAAATGTTCAGCCTCACTCTGGTGCTCAAGCAAATGCGGCTGTTTTTTTGGCGACAATCAAACCTGGCGACAAAATTTTAGGTCTTGATTTATCTCACGGTGGTCACTTGACACACGGTTCGCCAGCGAACTTATCGGGTAAGATCTATCAACCATTATTTTATGGTGTAAAAGAAGACACTGGTTTAATTGACTATGAGCAATTGGAAGAAACAGCGCTTCGTGAAAAACCAAAGATGATTATCTGTGGTGCTTCTGCTTATTCTCGTGATTGGGATTACGCACGCATCCGTAAAGTTGCAGACGAAATTGGTGCTATTGTGATGGCAGATATTTCTCACCCTGCAGGTTTAATCGCGCGTGGTTTATTGAATGATCCACTTCCACATTGCCATATTGTTACAACAACGACGCACAAAACGCTTCGTGGCCCTCGTGGTGGTATGATCATGGTCGGTAAAGATTTTGAAAATCCATGGGGTATCAAAACACCTAAAGGTGAAATCCGTACAATCACACAATTATTGGATTTAGCTGTATTCCCAGGTACACAAGGTGGTCCTTTAGAACATACAATCGCTGCTAAAGCAATCGCTTATGGTGAGGCTTTATCCGATGAGTATATGGAATATATCGTTCAGGTAAAGAAAAATGCAGCTGCATTGGCGCAATTCTTTGTAGAAAGAGATTATAAGATCATCTCTGGTGGTACAGACAATCACTTGATGTTGGTGGATCTACGCAATAAAGATATTTCTGGTAAAGAAGCCGAAGCTGTATTGGGTAAAGCGGGTATCACAACAAATAAAAATATGGTTCCTTTCGATACACGTTCTCCTTTTGTGACTTCAGGTGTACGTTTTGGTACTGCTGCAATCACTACACGTGGTATTAAAGAGAATGAAATTATTCAAATCGGTGAATTGATCGATGAGGCATTGAAAAATGCATCTAATGATGCGCAACTGGATTTGATCCATGGTAAAGTAAAAGCAATGATGGCTGAGTTCCCATTGTATAAATAAGACTTTTTCCATAGGAATAGAAAAAGCGGAATTACCGATGCGGTGGTTCCGCTTTTTTTATCCCGTCTTTTTTTCTACTGCTATTTTAGAAAGAATAGTTCCGTTACAGTCTCGTATCAACTTAACTTTTTAGACGAACTTAACAACAATCTTATACGGACTTTAAACGGATTTTATAGGTATTCATCCGAATGAGGTCCCTATAAGGTCCCTATTAGCTCCCTATAAAGTCCGTATGAAGTAATAACTTTAAAACTTGTTATTTTGGAGCTGTTCGAGGTTGTTATTCCATCTTGTCTGAAGGGGCGTACTGTGGTCGAAGAACCTTTATTTTGGAATTATGAGGTAGATAACTTATTTTTAAATGTTAAAAAATCTTAAAATAAATTGTAATAATTTGATTACTCATTTATTTTACGGTAATTTGGTTTTAGATTAATTGATTGTTTTACAATAAGAAAGGATAGTTTATACGGCAAACATTTACATTTTAACACAGAACTGATAATTTATTTGCGAACTGCTAAAAAAGTAAGTGACGTATGAGACTTTTAAAAAGTAAAAGCGATCAAGAGTTGATCCAAATGTATGTCGGTGGCCAAGAGTCCGGTCTAGAGGCATTGTTGAATCGATATAAATCGAAAATATATACTTCCATATATATGAAAGTAAAAGATGAATATCTTGCTGAAGATATTTTCCAGGAGACTTTCATAAAAATCATCAACACCTTAAAATCCGGTAAATATAATGAAGAAGGTAAATTTTTACCTTGGGCTATACGTATAGCGCACAATATGATCGTTGACTTTTTTAGAAAAGCAAAACGTGCTCCGAATATTGTGAATGCCGACGGGTTTGATATTTTTGAGGTGCTCGAATTTAGTGATGAAAGCGCAGAGTCAAAAATGCTCAAACAGCAGGTTGATGTCGACCTTAAAAAAATGATTCAAAAGCTTCCGGACGATCAAAAAGAAGTGCTTATTATGCGTCACTTTTGTGATATGAGTTTTAAAGATATTGCGGAGATAACCGAAGTAAGTATCAATACTGCTTTAGGGAGGATGCGCTACGCATTGAGCAATTTACGTAAAATGATTGAAGGTACTGATCTTACCCTGCAAATGGGCTATTTATAATAAAGGGGGCATTTTTAATGCCCCTTTTTATTTGCATTGCTAATTGGAGCCATAGGAAGTCTCGACGCTTTTGTAGTTTCTCGTCTTTTGTCTTAGTTTCTCATCTTTGTCTTAATAGTATAGCAAGGCTACAATCCGTTGGGCATCGTGTTTTCAAAAGCCATTTGCTTCAATAATAAGCTCCCTGATCGAACTTGAAATAAAACGCATCTCCAATACTCACCGATGAGACTACATCTTGGATTCTTGTTAAATAGCGCAGGTGTTTCACTGTACGAAGCTGAAAATGGAGTTATCTGCCCAAATGATCTGGCAATTATGTCATGTGGAGATCAGAAGAACCTGTTCTTTTTGTCAGGTCAAAGACTTTTTTTATCTTAGAAATTCATGCATATGCCTTTTTTCGACGATTGGAATAAGGTTTGATAGTCATATAATAAAATAAAACGATTGAATAGCTATGTACTTGATTTTATTTATTGGAATAATGGTGGTAAGCCTGATTGTCCAAACAAGATTCAAAAACAAATTTAAGAAATACGCCGAAATGCCTTTGAGCAATGGGATGTCTGGAGCTGAGATTGCGCAAAAAATGTTAAATGATAACGGTATATATGATGTAAAGGTAGTGTCTATTCCAGATCGCTTGGGAGATCACTATAATCCGTCAGATAAAACCGTAAATTTAAGTCCTGAAGTTTACAGTGGCCGCAGTGTTGCAGCTGCAGCAGTAGCGGCGCACGAATGTGGTCATGCTGTACAGCACGCCAAAGCCTATAAATGGTTGGGATTCCGTTCGGCAATGGTTCCGATGGTAAATGTGGCCTCTAAAATGACATCATGGGTATTGATGCTGGGTGTTATGCTATTTGCTTTTTCCAAAGGGGGTAACCCCTGGCTTTTAGCTGTTGGAGTGGGGGCTTTGGCTATTACGACCCTGTTTTCTTTTATCACCTTGCCCGTAGAGTTTGATGCGTCGAACCGCGCACTGGAATGGTTAAACCATGCTGGTGTAACCTATAATGGCGAAGAACATGACGGTGCGAAAGATGCTTTGAAATGGGCAGCGATGACTTATGTCGTAGCGGCGTTAAGTGCGTTGGTAACACTTTTGTATTATGCGTCTATTTTATTCGGTGGCCGTAGAAGTGATTAAATACGGATATTGTAACTTTATCCTACAAAAATGCGATTATTTTTCATAGTCGCATTTTTTATGGGGTGTTAATGAGGTTACTATAGACAATTTTTTTAACTTTGCTGTTTATATAGAATAAGATTCAGATTTTATGTTTTCAAATCTTCAAGATAAGTTAGATAGGGCCTTTAAAGTATTAAAAGGACAGGGTAGTATTACCGAGATCAACGTTGCAGAAACGATGAAAGAAATTCGCAAAGCGTTGTTGGATGCCGATGTGAATTATAAAACTGCCAAAACTTTTACCGACGATGTTAAACAAAAAGCTTTAGGCGAAAATGTACTGACAAGTATTTCCCCAGGCCAATTGTTGACGAAGATCATGAACGATGAGTTGACAGCTTTGATGGGCGGATCTGTTACGGAGCTTGAGACTGGAAAAAATCCAACAGTCATTCTAATTGCGGGTTTGAATGGTGCTGGTAAAACAACTTTCTCCGGTAAGTTGGCCTTGTACCTTAAAGATAAAAAGAATAAAAAACCATTGTTGGTGGCTGGTGACGTTTACCGCCCTGCAGCGATCGATCAATTGGAAGTGCTTGCCGAACAAGTGGGCGTACCAGTGTATGTGAATCGTGAATCTAACGATCCTATTGCGATTGCCAAAGCCGGTGTGGAAGAAGCAAAACGCAATGGAAATAATGTCGTAATCATCGATACAGCCGGTCGTTTGGCCATCGATGAGCCTTTAATGGTGGAGATTACAGCAGTTAAAGAGGCGACAAAGCCAGACGAAATCCTATTTGTTGTGGATTCAATGACTGGTCAGGATGCCGTGAATACAGCTAAGACGTTCAACGACCGTCTGGACTTTACAGGTGTAGTATTGACTAAGTTGGATGGTGATACACGCGGTGGTGCAGCTTTATCGATTAAATCTGTCGTTAATAAGCCTATCAAGTTTATTGGTACAGGTGAAAAGATGGATGCATTGGATGTATTCCACCCTGATCGTATGGCCTCTCGGATTTTGGGTATGGGTGACGTGGTATCCTTAGTGGAACGTGCACAGCAACAGTTTGACGAGAAGCAAGCCGCAGAGCTCCAAAAGAAAATCCGTAAGAATAAATTCGATTTCAACGATTTTAAATCCCAGATTCAACAAATCAAGAAAATGGGTAATATGAAAGACCTCATGGGAATGATCCCTGGCGTTGGGAAAGCAATGAAAGATATTGAAGTCGATGACAATGCTTTCAAACCCATTGAAGCGATTATCGATTCCATGACACCTTTTGAACGCGAAAACCCAGATGTCATTGATCAAAAACGTCGTTTACGTATTGCGAAGGGATCAGGTACTGATATTAATGAAGTGAATAAGTTATTGAAACAATTTGGTGATATGCGTAAAGTCATGAAGCAGATGTCTAATCCGGCGATGGCGGCTAAATTGATGCGTAATATGCCCAAAATGCCAGGAAAAATGTAATTTTTGGAGAATAGTTACATCATAAGAAGGGCATCGTTTTATACGATGCCCTCTTTTTTTTCTGAAAATGTCTGATCTTATTGGCCAGAAAGAACCTTCAGTCCGCTTTCATTGCTGTTGGTGTCTGCAAAGTCATGAAGGTTTTGAACATGGCATTGCTCTTTCGATTAAGTTTCGGTTGCTGCTAAGTGCTGCACCAGATGAATTGGGGACTGCTTGCAGACCGGATACGGGGCATTAGTGCCTTAAAATTCGAACTGTTTTTAAAGAAATAATTCGTAATTTCAAGTTCCTCACCCGAGTAAACGAAATATTTGTTAAATTTGTAATTATTATGGATGACCCCGCGCAATTATCGGAATACGGCAAAATCCTTATCATTCTGCTGATAGGGGCGCTGTTAGTCTGTGCGACCATTTTTCTAGCACGTTTAATCTCTCCGAAAAAGAATAATCCCATCAAATCTGGTACTTACGAATGTGGAGAGGATCCCATTGGTTCTTCTTGGGTTCAGTTTAATCCACGGTTCTATGTTATTGCCCTTGTATTTTTACTTTTTGATGTAGAGCTTATTTTTATTTTTCCATGGGCCACTGTATTTGGACAGTCCGAATATATTGCGGCAGATGGAAGATGGGGGTGGTTTACCATGATTGAAATGGCTATGTTCATTGGCATTTTAATTTTAGGATTGGTTTTTGTCTGGAAAAAGGGCGATTTGGAATGGGTTAAACCGAATGTGTCCTTACCTAAAGTTCCTGTGGCTATCCCGGATAGTGCCTATGCAAGCCTGAATAGTAGGACGTATCAGGTGCGTGATTATGCACGGATTGTAGAAGATGCTGTCGCGCACAAAACGACGACAGATGAACACGTGTCGACGCCGAAACCAGCCTTTAAACCTCGATTTAAAAAACCTGAGTAAGCATGAGTTTAGATAGTCAATTGCAGAATAATGGTATTATTGTTGCCAAATTAGATGATTTGCTGAATTGGGCAAGGTTGTCTTCAATGTGGCCCATGAGCTTTGGTATTGCTTGCTGTGCCATTGAAATGATGGGGGCAATGGCTTCAACGTATGATTTAGACCGGATGGGCGTATTCCCAAGGCCTTCTCCACGGCAATCCGACGTGATCATTATTGCTGGAACGGTTACTTTTAAGATGGCCGATCGTATCAAGAAACTATATGAACAGATGCCCGATCCTAAATATGTTATCTCGATGGGCTCTTGCTCCAACTGTGGCGGTCCATATTGGCAGCATGGTTATCATGTGGTCAAAGGGGTAGATCGAGTGATCCCTGTGGATGTTTATGTCCAGGGCTGTCCGCCACGTCCCGAGGCATTAATTGGTGCTTTTATTGAGTTGCAAAAAAAGATAGACAAAGAAAGCTTGTTGGGTGAGCAATTGTTCAGCGCAAAAGCTTAAAAGATAAATTTTATAAGATTTTAAATCAATTATGGCAAAAGATTTTTATGGTGAATTGCAATTGGGTATTCTTGGCGGTGGTCAACTGGGAAGAATGCTCATCCAGGAAGCCATTAATTACAATGTAAATGTTCATGTATTGGACCCGGATAAGAATGCTCCTTGTCGCAAGTTGTGCAATAAATTTGAATGTGGTTCATTGGGCGATTTTGAAACGGTCTATAATTTCGGTAAGGATTTGGACATGATCACGATCGAGATTGAGAAGGTGAATGTAGATGCTTTAGAGAAACTGGAAGGCGAGGGCGTTATCGTGTACCCACAATCACGTATCATTCGTCTGATTCAAGATAAAGGTCTGCAAAAGCAATTTTTTAAACAAAATGATATCCCCACTTCGGCATTTCAATTGATATCCAATAAAGATAATTTAGTGAATGCCTCGTTAAACTTACCCTATATCCAGAAATTGCGTAAGGATGGATACGATGGGAAAGGGGTAAAGAAGATTGTTAACCAACAAGATATACAAGATGCTTTCGAAGAACCCAGCTTAATTGAAGAATGGGTAGATTTTGAAAAAGAAATTGCGGTCATTGTTGCCCGGAATGATAAAGGTGAGGTGTCTACATTTCCAATGGTAGAGATGGAATTTAATCCTCAGGCTAACTTGGTGGAATTTTTGATTTCGCCGTCTTTGTATGGTGTAGAGATCCAACAACGCGCAGAGGCTATAGCAAAAAAGATTGCCGATGATCTGCAGATCGTGGGTATATTGGCTGTAGAGATGTTCCTAACGAAAAATGGTGATATTCTGGTCAATGAATTGGCTCCGCGTCCGCATAATAGTGGTCACCAGACCATAGAGGGTAATTATGTGTCGCAATTTGCACAGCATTTAAGAGCTATCTTCAATCTACCGTTAGGTGATACCAGATGCAGAACGAACGCCGTTATGATTAACCTGTTAGGTGAACCTGGCTATGAAGGATTGGCCAAATACGAGGGTGTAGAAGAGGTGTTGGCAATGGAAGGCGTATATATCCATTTATATGGAAAGAAATATACGAAGCCATTCCGTAAGATGGGCCATGTTTGTATTATCAATGATGACCGGGAGAAAGCGATCTCCAATGCAAGAAAAGTACAAGAAATATTAAAAGTTAAAGCTTAAACAATACTATGTCAGTCAATAATAAGGCCCAGGTAGGCATTATCATGGGAAGCAAATCAGATCTTCCTGTTATGCAGGATGCGATAGATGTGCTCAAAACCCTTGGGGTGGAATTTGAGGTAACGATCGTATCAGCACATCGTACACCACAACGTATGTTTGATTATGCCAAAAATGCAGCATTTCGTGGTTTGAAAGTTATTATTGCTGGAGCGGGTGGTGCTGCGCATTTGCCCGGAATGGTCGCTTCAATTACACATTTACCTGTAATAGGCGTACCTGTAAAATCATCAAATTCCATTGATGGATGGGACTCGGTACTTTCTATCCTTCAGATGCCCAATGGTATTCCTGTAGCAACTGTCGCTTTAAATGCGGCGAAGAATGCAGGTATATTGGCAGCTCAGATTCTGGGTACACATGATGAAACAATCAGCAAGAATATTATCGAATTTAAAGAAGAGTTGGCGAGAAAAGTAATCGAGACCGCAGTAGAGGTCGAAGATACCGAATTCTAAGCTGACAATCTTACAAAATAAAAAAAGGGAGCATTGCTCCCTTTTTTTATTTTGTAAGATTTGCCTGAACATAATCGTAACTTTTTTTGAGACTTTCGATCTTATCTGGCATATAGATATTGTCTTGCTCGACAAATGCATATTTAAGTCCGGCTTTATTCTTTTCTTTGACGATTTCAGGGAAGTTGATGCTTCCGGTCCCCACTTCGGTATACTTGATGTCATTGAAGATTTGCTCAATCGGCAATTTTCCATCTTTGGGCCATTCAATGGGATTGGATTTTGTTTTATCCATATCTTTGACATGCCATAGTTTAAAACGGTTGGGGAATTTTTCAAACAAGGCTATCGGGTTTTTACCCGCTTTTTCTGCCCAGAAAAGGTCTAATTCAAAATCGACCAAATCAGGTTCAGTGAATGCTAACATCACCTCTTCACCGGTCGTATTATTGCCCAGATCCCTAAATTCCCAGAAATGGTTGTGGTAGGCAACTTTTAGACCCAATTTTTTAGCCTGTTCACCAGCTTTATTCAATTGCTCGGCAGCATAGAGATAATCATCTTTTTTCAATGCATTCAGATCAAACATCGGTGTCACAGGAGCAATTACATATTCTTGGCCAAGTTCTTTTGCTGCATCAAAATAAGCCGCAAGATCTTCTTTGTCGGTATGCGCTTTACTGAGGTATTTGGACATATCGTAATGGCCTGAATGTGTTTTTAGACCGTTATCATCCAATATTTTCTTCAACTCTTTGTAAGGCAATTTCCAGAACTGCTTGGCTGTGGCGTCTATCCCATAGAGCTCAACATGTTTATACCCAATTTTGGCAATTTGTTCCAAAGATCCTTTCGGATCTTTATCCATTAAATCGCGAATGGAATACAGCTGTACGCCTATATTCTGTAATGGATTGTCGCTGATTGCACCGGCTTTATTTTGACAAGATATAAAGTTGGGCACCAGATAAGCTGCCGAAAGACCTATTCCAGCTTGCTTTAAAAATTGACGACGAGAATTGTTCATCATATAATTGATTACTTGTTAGTGTACAATGTACAATTATTTGTTCAGAAATCAATGGTACAACAGGGAATATTTTTGAAGTGTATGCTGAATCTTAACCCATAAAATTTTTGGAAGGTCAATGTCTTGTAGGTTGGGAAGAGTTCTTTTTAGGGGAGGAGTGCGGAGTTCTTCACACCAATAAAAAAGGTCTGAATATTTTTCAGACCTTTTTTCTATTCAAGTAGGAAAACTTAAACAGTCATGATATCTTTTTCTTTCAGTTCAGCCAATTTATCAACTTTTACAATGAATGCATCTGTTAATTTTTGAACTTCACCTTCTGCAGTTTTGATTTCATCTTCAGAAGCGCCGTCATTTTTTAATTTTTTGATGGATTCGTTGACATCTTTACGGATATTACGTACACCAATACGGCCTCTTTCAGTTTCTTCTTTTACTTTCTTAACCAAATCACGTCTTCTTTCTTCTGTTAAAGGAGGAATATTCAGACGAATAACGATACCGTCATTCTGTGGGTTGATTCCTAGGTTAGCGTCAGTGATAGCTTTTTCAATTGCGTTGATGAGCGATTTTTCCCAAGGTTGGATAACAATAGTCCGTGCATCAGTTGTATTGATGTTGGCCACTTGTGAAAGTGGAGTGGCGCTACCATAATAGTCTACTGAAATTCCATCTAACATCGATGGAGAAGCTTTACCCGCACGAATTTTAGTTAATTCGGATTCGGTGTGAGCAACTGCTTTGGACATCTTGTCTTTACAATCGTCCAATTCAATTGAAATTAGTTCGTTCATATAAGATTACGTTTTTTACAGATTTAAATTATTTAACCACAGTTCCGACATGTTCACCATTAGCAAGTTTCAATAAGTTGCCTGGTTTGTTCATATCAAATACGATGATCGGTAATTTGTTTTCTTGACAAAGGGTAAAGGCTGTCATATCCATAACATTTAATCCTTTCTCATAAACCTCTGTGAATGATATTTCTTCAAATTTTGTTGCAGTAGGATCTTTTTCAGGATCTGCGGTGTAAATACCATCCACACGGGTTCCTTTCAATACGGCATCCGCATTGATTTCGATTGCACGCAAAGATGCAGCGGTATCCGTTGTGAAATAAGGGTTTCCTGTACCAGCTCCGAAAATAACAATACGGCCTTTTTCCAAATGGCGTACAGCTCTTCTGCGAATAAATGGTTCGCAGATTTGCTCCATTTTGATCGCAGTAAGCAAACGTGTCTTTTTCCCAACTTTCTCAAGCGCATCTTGAAGTGCCATGCTGTTGATGACTGTGGCAAGCATGCCCATATAGTCTGCTTGAACACGGTCCATGCCTGATTTTTCGGCGCTTAGACCACGATATATATTACCGCCACCGATAACAATTGCAATTTCTAGACCTTGATCGTGAAGTTCTTTGATATCATTAGCGTATTGTGATACACGGTTAATATCGATACCGTAGCTTTGGTCACCCATTAAGGATTCACCGCTAAGTTTTAATAAGATACGTTTGTATTTCATAATTGTTTTTTTGGAAATTTTCCAAAGGTCAAAGATAAAATATTTTTTTTATCCCTTAAGCCTAAAATAATATTTATTGTGCTTTTATTGTTTGATTAATGACTTCTCCGTAATACTGTTCATATAAAGGCATAATATTGGACAATTGGAATTTTTTCGCATGATTTAATGCCGCTTCCTTAAATTTTTCTAAGCGCTCTCCATCTTCCAAGATATAAATCGCATTCTTTGCCATATCTTCAACATCACCAACAGCACTGAGAAATCCAGTGACGCCGTTTTCATTCAGCTCAGGTAACCCTCCAGTATTGGAAGAGATAACTGGAACTTGACAAGCCATGGCTTCTAAAGCCGCAAGACCGAAACTTTCCGAACTTGAAGGCATCAGAAATAGATCTGATACAGACAGTATTTCTTCCACTGCATCCTGTTTCCCCAAGAAACGGACGTCCTTGCATACATCAAGTTCTCTGGATAGCTCTTCTGCATTTCGACGCTCAGGGCCGTCACCTACCATCAATAATTTGGAAGGGATAACATCATGTACTTTCTTAAAAATACGGATGACATCTTCTGTATTTTTGACTTTTCTAAAGTTGGACGTATGGACCAATATACGCTCATTGCCGGGGGCAATGGCTTTTTTGAAATGTGACCGATCTTTATTGCTAAATCTGTCGAGGTCAATAAAGTTGGGAATCACTTTGATATCGCGCGTAATATCAAAATATTGAAGCGTCTGATCTTTCAGATTCTGTGATACAGCGGTTACGCCATCGGACTGATTGATGGAGAATGTTACGACCGGACTAAAACTCTTGTCTTTGCCAACCAATGTAATATCCGTCCCGTGTAAAGTCGTCACGACAGGAATATTAATGCCGTAGGTAGTGAGTAAGATCTGTTTGGCCATAAATGCCGCTGATGCATGTGGAATGGCATAGTGGACGTGGATCAAATCCAACTTTTCGAAGCGAACAACATCAACCAGTTTGCTGGCTAACGCAGATTCATAGGGTAGAAAATCAAAAAGAGGATACTGCGAAACAGCTACCTCATGATAGTATAGGTTTTCAGAAAAGAAATCCAGACGTGCAGGTTGTCGATAGGTTATAAAATGAATCTCATGTCCATTTGCGGCCAAGGCCTTTCCTAGTTCGGTTGCAACTACACCACTTCCACCAAAGGTGGGATAACAAACAATTCCTATTTTCATCTGCGTAATTATGTCTGAGCGCATATTTTAACGGCATCCCGTTATAAACGCTGTTTATTTTTTGTTAAAAGGCTCCCGGGAACCTCGTGTTAGTACTTTGATTGTCGTTGTTCAAGACTCGCAATGTCCATTACATACAAACGCTATTCATTCATGTGGCACCGACGAAGTTCTTTAGCTTGACAATTGCCCTCTTATTTTACTTTATGATAACAAGGTAAATTGAAGATGCTTATTCCTGAATTTTGTGTTGCAAATTTCGTCTATTTATGCGTAAAATAACAAAAACCAATTGCCATAGTTTTGTGAATTTTTTGATTGGTTAAAAAGCACTATCTTTAAATAGATATTAAATCGGTATATGGATAACTTTATAAGTGATATTTCAGGACAGCAATTTCCTTCGGAACAACGTATTTTGGGGGCTTCAATCCGACAACCCATTTTTAAGCTGATAAAAAAGGAATATCCAGGTTTTAGTAAGGACAAGTATATCGCCGCAAGTGAGTTGACACGATTTAAAGAAACTTATATCGCCGAATTTCTGAAAGATGAGTCTGGACAGTTAAGTCAATTGGATCAGCAGGTCATCAACAGTTTTAAGGAAAATAAAGTGATCAGCGCAAGTTTGGATGGAGATAATATGGAGCCAGTCAGCGTAGGAGACCGGGTTGCCGATAAAGTGGCTGAGTTTGGCGGAAGCTGGACCTTTATTATTTCCTTTGTCTTATTTTTGATTGTCTGGATTGCGGCCAATATCTTTTGGTTAAATAATAAAGGCTTTGATCCTTATCCCTTTATTTTACTGAACCTGATTTTGTCCTGCGTAGCTGCTTTGCAAGCTCCAGTTATTATGATGAGTCAAAACAGACAAGAAGATAAGGATCGTGAACGTGCAAGAAATGACTATATGGTCAACTTAAAGGCTGAACTCGAAATCAGGGAATTGCATGAGAAAATAGATCATCTCATTATCCGCAAAGAACAAGAACTTGTCGAAGTACAACGGGATCAAGTGGAAAAATTGAGCTTTCTATTAAAAAAGATGGAAAAAATAGAAGAAGCATTTAAAAATAAATGAATTTAGAAGGAGTAATAGGAGAACTTACGTTTAAGTTTTCCAGATCGGGTGGAGCAGGTGGACAACATGTAAACAAGGTGTCATCGAAAGTATTGTTGCAGTGGGATGTTGCGCTATCCACAGCTGCTTCTGTTGAAGAAAAAGCAATGATTTTCAGCGCGTTGGCAAACCGTATCAATAAAGAAGGAATACTGCAATTGGAGTGCGATATCGATCGGTCGCAGATCCGTAATAAAGAAATCGCAATCGATCGCTTTAAGCGTATAGTGGAAGGCGCACTTGTGCCAGCAAAACCCCGTAAAAAAACCAAAACTCCGTATTCGAGTGTGCTGAAAAGACTGGATCGAAAGAAACAGCAGTCTCAATTGAAAGCCTCAAGGAAAAAGAATTTCGACGAATAAAGATGACAATATCACGTATTGTTGTAAATTAATTGTTTAATTATCAGTATTTTGTATTTTAAACTAATTTATTAGTTGTAAAACTATGATTTTAGTTATAACTTGTGTATTGATTTATTATTTTGGTATTTATTTTATTCCTGAGGAGTTATGGAGGATTTTAAAGAGTTAACGAAAGCTGAGGAGCAGATTATGCAAGAGCTCTGGGAGATGGGCCGTGGCTTTGTCAAAGAAATTATTGATCGACTTCCGGAGCCGAAACCGGCCTATAACACGGTCTCGACCATCGTTCGTATTCTCGAAACAAAGGGCTTTGTAAGGCATGAATCTTTTGGTAAAAGTCATCAATATTTACCAAAGATTTCAAAAGAGGAATATAAGAAAGGTATCACAGGAAAGTTATTAACGAATTATTTTGATAATTCGCCCAAGCGTATGCTCTCTTATTTTTTGGAAGAGAATAGGCTGGACATCAAAGAACTTGATGACATCTTATCGATCATCGAACGTAATAAATAACAACCAATACCCTTTTATAAACTTTTTGATTATGATTTACTTATTGATTGTCAATATTTCATTGATTATCAGTTTTGTGCTCTACAAACTGATTTTTAGAAAACTTACTTTTTTTCAATGGAACCGGATCTATCTGATTGGAATGGTTGTATTTTCCTTATTAGCTCCTGTGGGTATTTTTATTGAATTACCCAAGACGGAAATGATTTCCAATCATATTCCACAGGTCGACTTAGGAACATATATGGATGTCGAAATCGGGAGCCCGATCGAAAAAAAAACTCTTTTTCTGTTGGATATTCTTGCCAAGATCTATTGGATAGGAGTGGGAATCGCCTTTTTTTTCCTGGCGATACGGATCAGGCAACTTGTTCGGGTATTGCGTTCTTCTCCTGAGTACCTGAGTTTTTCTTTTTTTAATCGGGTTGTGATTGGAAAATCGATTAAAAACAAGAAGAATATTGCATGGCATGAGCAGGTTCATGCTGAGCAGGGACATTCCTATGATTTACTGTTGATTGAGCTACTTAAAATTTTCAATTGGTTCAATCCTGTTGTGTATTTCTTTCAAAAGGAAATAAGGTTTCAACACGAATATATTGTAGATGAAATTTGCTCGACCGATAAAGTGGCTTATGCAGAAATGCTGGTTGCTCATGCATTACGTACAGATCAATTGGCTTTTTCACATGAGTTTTCCAATCATTCTTTTTTAAAGCAGCGCATCACGATGTTATTTAAAGATAAATCTGTACAAAGACAACGCTTGTTATATGTGATTGTGCTGCCCATGTTATTGGTGGTAGCGGGGTCTACGTTGGTCTTTAATACGAGTAGGGCCAAGGCTATGGTAGCGGATGTAGAAGAAAGCGTTAATGGCTTAACTGTGACTGATGAGCAGACATTGCCGAGCCAGTCTGAGGAGCTAAAAAATGGACAGGTAAATGAAGACAGTAAGGTCTACAAAGATCCTGAGATCATGGCTATTCCAGTTGGAGGAATGAAAAAGTATGTCATGGGATTGGGCAGTAGAATCCACGTGAGTGATGAAGCAATCAAAAATAATGTGATCGGGGTAATTGTCATCTCAGCCATCGTGGAGAAAAATGGTGAGTTGAGCCATATAAAGGCTAAGAATGATTTGGGCTATGGCCTGGCATCCGCTGTGGAAAATGCTGTAAAAGCAAGTGGGAAATGGAAACCTGCAATCGTCAATGGGAAAGTCGTTCGATCGCTGCTTTCCTTACCCGTTACCGTTGGCGGAAAAACGACGTACTATTGGGAGGAAACTGACACATTGGGCAGAAAGGTCCGGATGTCATCTCATTCATTCCCGGGCGCTGAATCTGGTGAAGAGACGGAAAAACAACTCAAGGAAGTAAAATCGATAAGGACGGAAGATGAGAGCGACCGCTGGAATCTTTCATTGGATTTTCAGTCCGATTTAGTAACTTTTGATAAAGTTGAGGTGCAACCAACACCTATTGGAGGAATGCGATCTTTTATGATCTGGGTAGGCGATAATTTTGTTTTTCCGGAAGCAGCAATTAAACGGGAGGTTAAAGGCATTGTTGAAGTGGCTTTTATTGTCGAAAAGGATGGCAGTTTATCCCATGTTGATGTGAAAAAAGATCTTGGTTATGGAACCAAAGAGGCGGCATTGGAGCTCCTAAAAGGTGCGAAAAAATGGAAACCGGGATTAGTTAACGGTAAACCGGTACGCGTGGCTTACACATTGCCTATTCGTTTAAATTTAAAGAAGTAAAGATTAGATCATAAATATGCAGAGCAGATTCATTCAAATTTTCTATTTTATTGTGGTTTTGGCCATGCTTTCTTCCTGTAAGTCCTATAAAGTGGTTCCCAACGGTTTTGCTGTACAAGGTGATGAGTATTTTGTTAATATTAACAAAGAGCTTACCGTATTCCTCGGGGATGATATTATGGAGGATAAAAATTGGCAAGGTAAGACTAATCCGATTAATGCAAAGCAGGTTGACAATCGATTTCGTCGTGTATTACGCCATTTACGCTATTCAGATACCGCGTATCAGGTTTTGTTTTCTGGACATCTGGAAGGAAAATATCAGTATGACATGCTTGCTGTAGTCAACAACTCGCCAAATGTAAAAGGGAAAAAAAATCACCTACTTGATTTAAGTTCTTTTCAACGGGAGCAAAATAAGGAGGGACGATATTTTTATACGACTACAACTTTTAAGGGACAAAAGCTGCTTCATTTTGTAATTCCGTTTAACGGGCGCCTTTGGCAAGAGAAAATGGTGTCGCTGATCTTTCTTTTCCCGGAGGATTTTACCGATATCGCGTGGGCGAAGGATGTAGTGATGTCTAATGTTGCTATGTATCGCGATCGTTATAAATTTACCCCGAGCCGCACAGAGATTTTATGTCCTGATGATGGTAGTAGCCGTTCGCATTTAGATTATAAAATTCCGGAAGAAAAGGTGAATAAAACAGGTTACATGTTAATGAAAGCTTATGGTGAAGTTGGCGGAGAACGAAAACTGGTTGTTTACCGCGTGATGAAGCCTGGTGATTTTTATGGTTCCTTTGTGACTTGTAAAGGGGATTATGAAATTCTATATACCACATTGCAGGACAAGATTGTTTGGCAGACCAAGGTGAATACAGAGCGGGATGTCGAATTCTAACGAAATAAATTGAAAGCCTTGGATCAATAATCCAGGGCTTTCAATTTATTCTTTAAATGTGAAATTTCATTTTGGAGCTGTTCAACTTTCTCCAATAGGTGACTGGCAACCTGAATTCCGGCAGGATTTACTTCAAGATCATAGTAGAGATTTGAAAAGCGTTCCAATTTTTGGAGCTCTTCTTCATCAATATATTGTTCTTCTTGTTGAATGACAATATGTATGAGTCCGTATTCCTCCATGGTTTGCAGGAATGTTGTTTCAACCTTTCTGGACTGGCAGAAGTCGATGACTTTAATGAGTGTCGTTTCCATAAGATTAGTGTTTTAAATCCTTCAATTGTTGGAACAAGGCCTTTTCTTCGGCAGACAGATTATTGGGCATTTGAATATTCAATGTGACATACAGATCGCCAAATTCACCTTCTTTGCGATACAAGGGGAATCCTTTTCCTTTAAGTCGCATTTTTGCACCATTTTGACTTTCGGCTTTAATCTTCAGTTTAACTTTGCCGCCGAATGTATCTAAGGTTGCTTCACCGCCTAAAATAGCTGTATAGAGGTCTATATCAAGTGTTGTGTATAAGTCATTCCCCTGACGTTTAAAACGGGCATCAGGTGTGATGTTGATGGTGATATAGAGATCTCCTTTTGGACCACCGTTGATGCCCTCTCCGCCATAACCTTTCAGTTTGATCTTCTGACCATCCTCCACGCCAGCATGAATCGTGATGCGGATACTTTTTCCATTGATATTGAAGGTCTGTTGATGTGTCGTGTAAGCTTCTTGTAAGGTTAAGCTGAGCTCCGCATTAAGGTCCTGGCCGCGGAATGTACTTTGGCGGCCTCCTCCGCGTCTGCTACCAAACATCTGTTCGAAGAAATCAGAGAATTGCCCATCATCAAAGTTTCCAGTGTACTCATGGGAACCGCCACCACCAAATGGATTTCCTCCAGCGCCGAATGGATTTCCTCCGTTAGATTGTGACTGACGGTATTGTTGTTGCGCTTTTTCATACCCCTCTCCATGTTGCCAATGTTCACCGTATTGGTCATATTTTTTGCGCTTTTCGGGATCGGATAATACTTCATTTGCCTCATTAATCTCCTGAAATCGTTGTTTGGCCTCATTGTCATTGGGGTTGACATCAGGGTGGTATTTACGGGCTAGTTTTCGATATGCTTTTTTGATGTCATCAGCAGAAGCTGTTTTATCAATGCCAAGCACTTTATAGTAATCTACAAAAGCCATAAATTATACTTGTTTTGTATTAAAGATAACAATAATTGTGAATAAAAGGTTTATGCTAAAGGTCATTTTAGTACATAAAAAAAGCAAGTAAACAATCATTTACTTGCTTTTTGTATTGTACAAAATAATCCTTGATAAAGCCGATAATTTGACCTTACTCTTTATTACTGTCGATGACCAGGCGATTTTCCCTATTGGCTATTTGCCATGCCGTGTAAAATGCGAGCTTTTCGCGTTTTACCATTAATGGAAAGTCGATCTTGTCATAGGTATCTGCAGGCGTGTGGTAGTCCGGATGCAGGCCCGAAAAATAAAAGACAGAAGGAATACCTTTCTTGGCAAAGTTATAATGATCGGATCTATAGTACAAACGCATAGGATCCTTTGGATTGTCATACATATAGTCAATCTCCAGTTTCGTATGTTTTTCATTCTCATTTTTATTGATCTCATATAACTCGGAGCTCAATTTATCTGAACCGATAGCGTGGATATAATCATGATTGCCTTTGAGATGCTTGTCGTCGACACGGCCGATCATATCGATATTGATGCATGCAACGGTGTTTTTCAATGGAAATATCGGATTTTCTGTATAGAATTTGGAACCTAGTAAACCTTTTTCTTCTGCAGCATAGGTGATGAACAAAATGCTGCGACGTGGGCCATTTCCTGTTGATTTAGCTTTCGAAAAAGCGCGTGCCAACTCAAGGACGGCTGTTGTGCCCGAGGCATTGTCATCGGCCCCAAAGAAGATATTGCCTTTGGAATCCATTCCATCGTGGTCGTAGTGGCCTCCGATCACAACGATTTCGTCTTTTTTATCTGTTCCTTCCAGATAGCCAAGAATGTTTGGATCAGCTAAAGCAGCCGCATTGGTGCCAAACTCAGCTTTAAAATTTGTTGAAATAACGAAGGAATTAGGTTTTCCCGTACGATTAATCTTTGCAACAACAGTAGCAAGGTTAGTTCTCGCCAGGTTTAGTATATAATTTGCGGCATGGTCTGTAATGTTGACTACAGGGATCATTGGCGACTTTTCCGGCGCTGGTTGGTCCACCGCCAAATTATAACGGCCCTCAATGGCGCGGTCTCCCGCATCCTCCAAAAGTTGGGACAGCTGACTATTGATCGCTAACACCATTTTGGGATTGTGTTTAAGGATCTCTTTGACTTTTTTATTTCGGGTTGTTGCCCAGTCCGAAGCAGTCTTCTTGCTGCTAATCCATGAATTTCCTTTCTCATCTGTTGGCTCATTCTCGTTGATCAACATAACGATCTTATTGTGGAGATCCAAGCCCGAGATATCCGAATACTTGGGATCATCTATGCCATAACCAATAAACACGATTTCATTGCTTTCGAAGAATTTGTTCTCGTTGTTGCCAATGACGAAAATGTCCTTACCATGCTGAAAGGGTCTATCGTTAATACTAAACTGTTTTACTTTAAAGCTGTTGCGAATTAGTTGCAGGGGTTGGAAATAGGATCCATTGACAGGCGCACTAAGTCCATATTTTTTAAATTCATTGGCAATATATTCTGCTGCCAGACGTCCGCCTTTTTGACCCGTTCCCCGGCCTTCAAAATCGACGGAAGCTAAAGTGCGCAGATGCTTCTGTGTAGATTCTACCGTGATTTCATCGGCATATTTACTGTTTATGTCCTGTGCATTTGCACAGCTCATCAGAGCGCATGCTATCCAAAGTAGGTTGTATATTTTCTTCATTGTTTATTTTTTACTAGCGTGACTTTCAGTACCTTATTTTGTAATTTAATTAACCAGATCAGCTGCGTATCATCTTCTTGATTGATATAACAGGTGCCAGTATCTGCACAATATATAAAAAAAAGCGGATGAAAAGTATAATTTGCTTTTCATCCGCTTCTTAAAATATGTTAATGTCTCGTCCTGAAATAGCGATACATAAAAAGAATCGTTATGAAAGAAGGCACAAATTATGTAAAGCGTACGCAACGAGATTACACTCTAACGTTCAAGGTGAATGTTGTTAGGGAGATTGAGTCTG